>ERZ1669247.123-NODE-123-length-35102-cov-4.301481_pt1 | contig 35102 bp, 31 predicted proteins | sample MGYA00579297_ERZ1669247 | MGnify/ENA primary metagenome ERZ1669247 (study PRJEB41166, sample SAMN08046056) | hot springs metagenome | biome: hot spring; feature: acid hot spring; material: thermophilic sediment; isolation source: thermophilic sediment from acid...
TACGACAAAAACCCTCTTCTTTAAATATTTTTCTGAGGATTTCTACTGAACTTAAATTTTGGATATTCCATCTTCTTTGAATATCCTTATTCTATTATCCGCAAAGTTTTCAAGCGCATTTTCATGTGTTACAATAAGTATCTGGTCAACATTTAGGTTTGAAAAAACCCCACCCATGCGCATGATCTGCTTATCGCTAAAGCCATCCGTTGGTTCATCTAGAAGAATGAAATTCGTGTCCATGAGCTTGAATTTTTTTACCATGGAATTCATAGCAAGCCTGTAAGAAAATGCAAGAGCATTGGATTCACCTCCGCTCAGTGCTCCCAGATCAAATTCATAATCACCATACCTGATTATGGGTGAAAAATTATTGTCAATGCCCACATCGAATTCTGTTCCAGGTAACATGATTTCGAACCATTCACTCAACTCACCTTCAAATTCAATCCTCAATGCATTTATCATACCTGATATTATTGCATTTATTTCAGGTATAAATGTTCCATCAAGCCAGTTTATGAACATTGAATAATTTTCTATCCTTTTCTCCTCAAATAATAATGATTCAAGGTCTTTATTTTTTCTTTCCATTTCATCTTTTTTTTCAGCAGTTTCTCTCTTAAGGCTTTCAATATTAACAGAGATTGTATTTAATTTCAATCTCTTTTTATCATATTCTTCCTTGATTCTTTTGTATTTTTCATTATCAAAATTAATCGAACTTAGCATTTTTTCATAATCCGTTACATTTTTATTTATTTCTGAAAGCCTTTTATTGTAATCAATAACCTCATTTTTTATTTCATTTTCAATCTTTATTTCATTTTCAATCTTTAAATAATCTTCATGAAATTTCTTAAGTTCCCTTAATTCTGTGGAAATTTTATTAAATTTTTCCTCTTCAAAATTTAAGTCCTGAATTTTTAATTCAATATTTTTTATTTCCATTTGCATTTGATAAATTTTTTCAAGGATTTCATTTTCAGAAGAGACGATTTTTTCAAGCGTTGACTTTTTTGCGCTCAGTCTTAAAATTTCATTTTCAATTGATTTATTTTTCTGTGCAATTTCTTCCATCTCTTTGATTTTTAGATTTATTTTATTAAGATTTTCATTTAATTCTTTTATTTTTCCAATTTTTTCTTCTATTTTATTCAAATCTTCTTTTATAAGTATTTCAGTATGTTCTTTGTCAAGAGGCCTTTTGCATTTTGGGCATATGTTCATTTTTTCTAAATTTTTTAGATCTTTTATCTCATTTTCTAAATCTGAAATTGATTCCTTTTCCCTATTTATTTCCCATGTTAATGATGATCGTTCATTCTTCAGATCATCAATAACTTTTTCATCAATGTCTTTTTTCTCATTGCCTAGATCTTTAATTTTCATTTCTAATTCATTAATCTCAATTTTATTTTCATCTATTTCTTTCTTCTTTGATTGCAAATTTTTTAAATCAGCATTTGCCTTATCAAGAGATCTTCTAAAAATATTGAATTCATATTGCTTATTTTGCATTTCATTGTATTCCTTTTCTTTCTCATTGTATGAACTCTCATACTTTACTAGATTTTTTAAAATTTTCTTTTTATCCTCGAGTTCTTCAATTTTTTTATTCCTCTTTTTAAGCTCTTCCTCAATTGCATTGTATCTTTCTTTTTCAAGACCTATTGAATTTTCAATTTTTTCTCTTTTATTCTTTAAATCTTCCATTTCCATTATTGATTTTTCAATATTTTTTATTTCATACTCTATTGTTTTGTACTCCTCATCAAGATTTTTTATCCTTTCATTATCTGTGTTAATCTTTATTTTTATGTCTTCTATTTCAGATTTTGTCTCTGTAATCCCTGAACCGTTTTCACCTATAATACCCCTGGAAATGTCTATCTTCGTTTTCGCATAATCCCTTAAAATATCGCAATTTTCGATTATTTTATTGTAAGAAGTGATTTGAAAAAGGTCTAGTATCATTTCCCTTCTTTCTTCAGCTTCCATGGATATTATTGATTTCATCTCTTCCTGGGAAGCATAAATAACAGTTTTGAAAAATAATGGATCCCTTTTCCTGTACTGGTATATCTTGAACTTGGATGAAATGAACTTTTTCATTTCTCTATCGCTCATTTCCTTTTCTTTTCCATTAATGCTCAAGATAACATTGCTGCCAGAATATCCATCTTTTGTTTTCCTGAGCTTCCTCGTTATTTTTATTGAATCGTTAACATCTTCTAGAAAAAGCGATACACTTCCCTGATTCTCATTCATCCTCAATAGATTCCTGTACTGTTCAGAAGAACCGCCAAAAAGGGCAAACTTAATCGCCTCCAGGATTGTTGTTTTTCCACTTCCAACATCACCTGTTATGACTGTAATTCCATTTTTAAACTCTATATGCGATGACTTATGGGACCTTATATTTTCAAGATCAATTGCCCTTATTATCATGGTTCTCGACCATTTTTAATTCATCCTCTAAAAGATTTATTAGTCTTTTCTTGAAATCATCCATTCTCTCACCTTCCTCCCTATCCAGCTTTAATTTTTCTGAAAAATTAAATGTATTGAATGAAAATGGATTTTTTATGTTATTGATTTCATCTTCAGGGCTATTGGCCACATGAATCTTTTCTTCAATGCCCAAAAGTTCTTTTTTTCTTAACACTATTATTGATTTTTTCTTAAACTTCACCGGAATTTTACCTATGTTTATTTCATCAGGGTCAAAGTTCACTCTACCCCTGAGATTTAAAAATGTGATATCGTGCTGATTTTCACCAAGCAATCTCAAAATATTATCCAATATTGCTTCGGGCAACATTCCGTTACAATCAATATCTTTTCTCAGGATTTTAACTGGATTAATGTCAATAAATATAGGTTTAAAATCTTCAACCATTGCATACCCCTTCTCGATATTATTATAAAGTTCATCAAATGAGGATGCGAAAAATGTCCCAGGATAAACTAGATAAGAATCATTAACTTTTTTTACAATCCTTTTGTGAACATGCCCACCCGCATAGTATGAAAATCCGGATGGAAGATCATTGATTTCTATCTCTCTTGCGCCAAAAATACCTATGGAACCCTTAATTGGAGAATGAAAAACGAATATACTGTTATCTTCAGGATCTACCCTAATTTTTTTGAAATAATCTACTTCTCTTGCGTTGGTTTCACCTCCAAGACCATAGAGGGTAATTCCAGATCTTTCATCTTGTGTAGGCAATAGATAAAGATAACCATCTCTTTCATCATATTTTGCCACGTTTGTGATTATGCCTGCTGATTCAAGAATATCGAATAGTGATATGCCACTTGATATGTCATGAGATCCCGGGACAACATAAATCCTTTTTCCATTTTCAATGAATGATTTCATTGATGAAATCAAATCGTTAAGACCATCGAACATCTGTACAGGTGTATTGAATATATCTCCTGCAATTAATATGAAATCAACATCCTCCTTAAGGACTTTCATGAATGATTCAAGAACTTTTGAATGTAAACTTGCATATGATGAAAATGCACCAAAATGTGTATCCGATATATGTATGAATTTCATTTTTTCCTTGCCCTTTTCTTTATTTCCTCATCCTCAAGCCTAAGTTCATGCATTAAATCACCTACACGCATGTTCAATGATGTGGGTGTTGTAACTGCAACAATGCTCTTTTCAAATCTTTCATTCTTTTTAAGGTAATCAATAAATTCAACTACATCATTGTCTGAAAAATTATGAAGAAGTATAATCTTAGGCCCTTCTACATTTTTATTTTCACTACCTATTTTTCTGAAAGCCATAATTAATACATTCACTTTTTGTATTTAATTATTGGCGATGAAAAAAAATAAATATGATATGCTCATATAAGCATATTATGAATTCGAAATCATTAGCAGCAGTTTTATTTGTTGTAGGATTAGTTATTGGCTTTGCGATTGGCTACGGTGTTATGGTAGCAACCCAGCCAGCACCAGCACCTGTTCAGGGTGTATCAATTATTGCAGCAGGATCCCTTGGTTACGCGTTCAATGATATTGCACAGAACTGGACAAAGTTATATCCAAACGTGCCCATATCACCTAACGGGGGAACGTTTATGGGTAGTGTAAAGGCAGCTGAGCAAATTTCAGTGTTGCATGAAAAATATGATGTGTTTGCTTCGGCGGCATCGGATGTCATACCAATGGTACTTGCCCCAAATTACACAAACTGGATGGTTGTTTTTGCAACGAATGAAATTTCAATACTTTACGCTACAAATTCCACTGCAACTGTTAATCTCAATGGCACGGTAATGCAGGTGAGTCAAATAAATGAAAGCAACTGGTTTATGTTTGTAACTGCACATAATGTTACTGTTGGCGTAAGCAATGGTAGTACTGATCCGGCCGGATTCCAAGCAATCCAGGCAATGAAACTTGCTGGTATCTATCTTGTTCAGCATGATAATGCAGCTTACAATGCCTGGTTCCATGGATATCTGGGTTACCCTGTTAATGACACAAATGCAATATTCCAGGCAATATGGTGGCATAAGTACAAAACAGGCCATTTAATGCCCGTGGGCATTGAGGCGAGCATGGATGCAATGATAAAAACTGGAAAGCCATATTTCGGCATTTCGTATAGGAGCCTGGCAAAATCCTATGGTCTTGGATTTGTTAAATTACCGTGGCAGGTTAATCTGGGTTCAACGAATATTACTGCAATTAATTATTACGCTCAGGTAAACAGCAGTGGCGCACCAATAGGTCTTTCTGGAACTTCAGCAGAAGCTTCCTCACCTGCTGGCCCAATCTTTTACGCTGTGACCATACCATTCACAGCTCCTGATAAAACACTTGCAATCGATTATTTGGCTCTTCTCCTTGGTCCAATTGGGCATCAGGTACTTGTGAACACATATTTTGATCCTTTACCTGTTCCTTATGCTGTTCCATTAACGTCTAATGCAACAATACCTTCAGTGCTTGAACCATTTACAGAACCTTTACCATCATATCTACAATCTGGACCGGGTTACATAGCAATAATGGGGTCTCAGTCCTGAACGATTGAAAAATCAAAAATTTTTATTTTTATTTTATTTTCTTTTATTTCTGGCATTTTTTCAAGAACAATGCTAATTTTTTCTTTATCTAAAAATCCAACTATTTTTATGCCTGCTGGTGTCCTTATTAGGGATTCAATTTCTAAAGGTATGCCATTTTCATCCTCCTTTACATTTGATCCACTGAAGGCAATTATTGCATTTTTATCTATGCCAAGTATTGCATTCAAAAATTCATTCTTTATTATATTCTCAAGGCCAAGGAATGATGCAACAAATATGGATTTTGGTGATTTAATGATTTCGTCATAGGTGCCAATCTGCTCAATCTTGCCATTGTTCATTATGCCTATCCTGTTTGAAAGGTACCTTGCCTCATCCCTTGAATGCGTGACCTGAAGTGTTGTGAGCATAAATTCCTCGTGTATCCTCTTAAGCTCATCAATGAATTTTTCTCGTAGATTTTGGTCCAAGCCTGTAAGAGGCTCGTCTAGTATCAGCAAACGCGGTTTAATAGCAAGTGCCCGTGCAATTGCAACCTTCTGTTTTTCTCCACCGCTCAACACTTCAGGATATTTTGTCAATAAATTTTCAATGTTTAACTTTTTAATTATTGATTCCACATCCTTCATTGCTGATTCCCTTGATATACCTTTTACCCTGGGACCGAATATAATGTTATCTATAACTTTCATATGGTCGAAAAGTGTGTAATCCTGAGGTACATAACCTATGTTTCTATTCTCTGGCTGTTTTTTTGTTACATCTTCACCATCTATGATTATTTCACCTTCTTCAGGGTATATGGATCCAGCTATTGTATCAAGCAATAGACTCTTACCGCTTCCTGTTGGACCTAGAAGAATAAAATATTCACCATCTTCTATCCTAAGATTTATTTTATCAATCCTGAACGTGGGCACTTCAACGCTAATGTTCTTCAGCTCTATCATCTTCTCACACCTGGCACAAAGAATAATTTTCTCTGCCCTTGAATTATTTTCAGTATTACAAATATTATTAGAGAAATCACTATTAATAAAGCTGAAATTCCTATTGCGCCCGTTAGACCTGTAACCTCAAATTGATTGTACACCTGAACACCAGCAATTTCATTATACCCTGGAATTATATATGGAGCAACTATCAGGATTGCACCCACCTCGCTGATGGACCTTGCCCAGCTTAATATACCGCCTGTTAAAATGCTTCTTGCCACCTGTGGTAAAACTATCCTGAATAGCACCTGTGTTTGCGATGCCCCTAGCGTTCTTGCAACTATTTCGAGCCTTGGAGGCAGGGATTTTATTGCTTCCTCCATGGTTTTTATTGCATATGTACCGCTAACAAATATATATGCAAAGATCACTGCTAAAAGATTATAACCGAATGATATGCCTAAATAGTTAAAAAGTACGCCGCCTGGCTCGGATTCCGCAAATACAAACAGAAGACCTATGCCAACAACGCTATGAGGTATCATTATGGGTATTTCTATGATTGCATCCAATATATTTTTTCCGGGAAATTTGAACCTTGAAAGGAGATATGCAAGTGGAAAGCCAAAAAATAAAATAACAAGGGTAGCGATTGTTGCAGCGTAAAGCGTTATTTCTATTGATAAAATATTTCCTGGTGTTATTACCTGTGTAAAAATTGTTGAAGGAGATACTAGGGTCAAAATCCTAATTATCGGCGCAAGAATAAATGCAATGAATACAATGGATATGATCCACACTATTATTTTAAAAGGTCCCTTATAATGGAAATTGCTCTTTTTGATATGCATGACCTTACATTTCGATCATTATATCTAAACTTTTCTTTTTAGAGAAGAAAAAAATAATAAATAACTTAAAAATAAACTTGAATGAAGAAGGTGATAAATTGAAAAATTCAAGAATTTCCGGATTTTATAACAAAAGCATAGATGAAAGGATTGAAATTGTCGGAAACTTTGCTCAGCTTGATGAGAATGAATTGAATACTTTAAAGAATTCACTTCAAATGGATATTGCAAACAGGATGATAGAAAATGTCATCTATCTTATGGACATACCAGTGGGCATTGCAACCAATTTCCTCATAAACGGAAAGGATTATCTCATTCCAATGGCAATAGAAGAGCCAAGCGTTGTTGCAGCTGCAAGCAATGCTGCAAAGGTTGCAAGGGTGGGTGGTGGATTCCATGCTTTTGCATCTGATCCTCTGATGATAGGTCAAATACAGCTTGTAAAGTTAAAGGACCCTTATGCTGCAAAGTTCGAGATCCTTGAGCACAAGGGTGATCTGATCAAAATAGCTAATGAGCAGGATCCAGTGCTCGTTAATCTAGGTGGAGGATGCAAAGACATTGAGGTAAGGGTACTTGATTCAAGCCTTGGGCCCATGGTAATAACGCATTTAATTGTTGATGTCAGGGATGCGATGGGAGCAAATGCTGTAAATACAATGGCAGAAGCTGTTGCACCTTACATAGAAAGCATTACAGGTGGTAAAGTCTATTTAAGAATACTGAGCAATCTAGCAACGCTCAGGCTTGCAAGGGCCTGGGGTAAATTTCCAAAAAGTGAGATAGGTGAAGATGCTGTGGATGGTATAATCTATGCCCATGAATTTGCAAGAATTGACCCATTCAGGGCAACAACACACAATAAGGGCATAATGAACGGCATAGATGCTGTTGTTCTTGCTACTGCAAATGACTGGAGGGCAATTGAAGCAGGTGCACATGCATATGCATCAATGCAGGGTTACCAAAGCCTTACCAAATGGGAGAAGGATGAGAATGGTGATTTAATAGGCACTATTGAAATACCAATTGCTGTAGGCACGGTTGGAGGTGCTTCATCATCACATCCAAAGGCAAAGATTGGAAGAAAGATTTTGGGTATAAATGATGCAAAGGAATTTGCTTCAGTTCTGGCCGCTGTTGGCTTGGCACAGAACTTTGCTGCTATAAGAGCACTTGCAACGGAGGGTATACAGAAGGGACATATGAGCCTTCATGCAAGAAATATTGCAATAATGGCAGGTGCCACTGGGGATCTAATAGACAAAGTAGCGGAAGAAATGGTAAAAGAAGGTAAGGTAAGGATTGACATTGCAAAAAGCATAATCGAGAAAATGAAAAATGTTCAATAAGACCTAAACCTCTTCTCAAGGATTATATTCCTAACAGTCTCATTATCTTTTTTTTCAATTTCCTTTAAATTTATTATTGGCAGATCCTTGTCAAGATCTTTAAGTTCGGTGAAAACAAGGCCATATTTTTCTGTTATTGCAGCAATTTCTTCAATGGTTCTAACCTTATCCATAAGGTTCTCCCTCATTTTAGAAAAACCGAGAAACAGGATATCATCCATATTTGATAGACCATCAACATTGGATTTCCTTACAAAATAAACAAATGATCCCATTTTTTTGAACAGTTCTTCTATCTCCCTGTCAAAATTATCCCTTGGAAATGAAAATTTATCTTTTTCTTCTATTTCAGGAGGATTCTGGAACGGGTCAACGGTGTCTATCAAATTCACGTTAAGATAATCCTCTATTTTCATAATAACATCTATGGATACAGCTGTTTGCCCCTCCTCATAAAGCTGTATAGATCTCCTGGAAACGTTCGCAACCTTTGCCAGTTCACCGAGTGATATGCCCATTTTTTCTCGCGTTTCCTTGAGCAACTTAGAATTTATCTTAACATAAAATCCGCCTGGCGCAGCAAAACCTATAGGATATTGGTCAGCATTTATGAAATCTGAAAATGTTTTTATACTGAACACTGGAATACCATACCTGGAATAGAGAATTGAATCCTCGAGTGGCCCTATGCCGCACTTTGCACCTATTATTATGGCTTTTGCCTTCAATATATTTGATAATAATTTCATCTCTGATGCAATTTCTGGTTTGAGTGTATCAACATTGTATAGAACCTTAACTATGATTATTTCATTTCCTCTGCTCCCTATTATATCATATGAACTTGACATGGATAGTTCAGATGATAACTTGTAACCATTCCTTCTTAATATGGCACGAACCTGCCTTATCATAAATTCTCTTGTTAGATCCATATTCAACTTAACATGGGCTACTCTTCTGCTGAAATTTCCTGTTTCAACGATCAACTTCATCTTGCATGGAAATATTCCATACAGGTATGAAGCAGCGATCTCCACAGGCGTGAATTCGGATTGCCCTAGCCCATTATTTTTTTATTTTGCTGATTGATTATCTCAGCGTATCTATTTATAACAAATGCATTTATAAGCTTTTCTATTGGAAAATGCACAGAATTCTCGCTAAAGAGCTTGAAATTAACATTTTTCTTATCTATTGTTTTCTTGATAGTGGGAATATATATTTGCCCTAAACAAGTTTTACATACCTGTATGCATCATAATTTTCATTAAAGCAGTATTGTATGTTCTTGAAATGTGATTTTAATTCCTTTACCTCATCTTTTACTTTTTGCAAATCTGCTTTATCAATAGCCACTTTTTTTATTAATTCTGCGATCTGGACCATTTCGGATTCACGCATACCTATCCTTGTCACTTCCTGTGTACCTATTCTAATACCGCTTGGGTTCCTGGGCTTTGACTGATCATCATAAGGTAAAAGATTCATGTTCAGGACAACATTCGCCTTTTCAAGATCTTCTGCTATTTTTCTACCTCCACCTTGTGCCTTTACATCAACAAGTATGGTATGGCTTTCGGTAAAACCTGCCCTTTCACCCAGGACCTTGAAACCAAGTTCATGCATTGTCTGGGCAAGCTTTTTAGCATTCCTTATTACCTGTTCGGCATAACTTTCACCAAATTCAAGATGCTCAGCAAGTGCAACACCTAGCGCAGCCATTGTATTGAGATGATGATTACTTATAACACCTGGAAATACCGCCCTCTGTATTTTCCCCCACATTTCTTCATCTTTAGGGTTTCCAAGTATTATACCCCTTTGTGGGCCAGGTAATGTTTTATGCGTACTTCCCGAAACAACATGCGCTCCTTCCCTCAAGGGGTCCTGGAACCTCTTTCCTGCAATGAGACCTAGAACATGTGCGCCATCATACCAGACATAAGATCCTGCTTCCTGCAGTGCATCACCCAGTTCCTTAAGTGGTGTTGGGAAAAGAAAAACTGATTGGCCAAAAAGTGTTATTTTTGGCTTTACAAGCTTGATCATTTTATTGGCAAGATCAACATCAATATTCATTATTTCTGTATCAAAAGGTATTGGAATTGGATTCAAACCCCTGAAACCAACTGTACCGAACTTTGCACTGGAAATATGTGCACCGCTTGCTAATGGAATTGTTGTAATAACATCCCCAGGGTTGGATAATGCAAAAACAACAGCCTGGTTGGCATTTGTGCCTGATATGGGCCTTACATCCACATAATTTGTATTGAATAGCTTTTTAGCAAGCTCAGTCGTTAAAATTTCAATTTGATCAACGTACACATTACCCTGATAATACCTCTTACCCGGAAGACCCTCAGCATACCTTGAGCCGAGGTCTGTTAATAGCATTTCCCTTGCAAGAGGTGATAAAACATTCTCACTTGCTATGAGAGGTATTGATTCTTCAAAGAATTTATTATGTTCCATTGCAAATTCTCTAATCTTCAGAGCATCATCAAAATTTGACATTTCTACCACTTCCAATAAGATAGGAAATGGTAAATTCATTATTTAATTTGTTGGTCCATGGGTGCAAATTGAACAAAAAATATAAATCAGTATTCCATTCGTATTTTATGTACTGGCAGGATTTGACATTTAGGGAAATTGAAAATAGGATTAATGACAGGCTGCTAGTGATTCTACCCATAGGTTCTGTTGAGGAACACGGCCCTCATTTGCCACTCAGTTCAGATTCAGTTCAGGCGATATACGTTGCTGAGGAAATTGCAAAAAAATGTAATGGGTTAATCTTACCACCCATATATTATGGATATACTGAACTAAAGGATTACAAGGGAACGATCTCAATAAGTTTCAATACAATATATTACCTTGTTTTTGATATACTTTCTAAAATAGTGCAGGATGGTGTAAAAAATATTTTGATCATTTCAGGTCATGCAAGTTCCATACATATGGCAGCTATAAGGGCAGCCGCAAATGAAATACTGAAAAATGAACCCGTGAAAATTATGTTTTTATCTGATTATGATATTGCATATGAACTTAGGTCCAAGCTCGTCCCAGCAGATGATTCACATGCTGGAATAATAGAAACATCAAGGATGATGGCGATAAGGCCCGATCTTGTAAAAGATGAATACAAATTCCAATATACGGGCAAAAACAAATTTATGGTAATTCCAAACTACAGTGCAATATATCCTGAAGGTACGCTGAGCGATCCAACAGGATCGTCAAGCGAACTTGGAAAAAAGATAAATGAGTATGTCGTTGAAAAGCTCTGGCAGATGGTAAAGGAGAACTTTGGCTTTTAATCAAGTTTCTTTCCCCTTTGCGCTATTTCCATTGCAAGGTCGAAATCCTCCATATCCATGGCAAGGTTTGCAGCCTGGTCATAAAGATCAGCATATGATTCCTTAAATTCCTTCCTCTTTGTTTTTGAAATGCTTTTCATGGCATCATCGATTGTGTCCATTGCATTTTTCAAATAGTCCAATGCCTTTAGATTATTTCCTTTTTCTGCTTCCATATAGGCAAGGTTCTGAAGTGCAAGGATATAATTTTCTAAATCCTTTGTTTTGCTAGCTTCTTCCATGGCACTTTTGAAATTTTTTTCAGCAGTATCTGTTCCCCACTGGAAAAGACCCATTGTATTGTAAATTTCAGGAAGAATGCTTTTTATATTTTTTGACCTTGCATCCTCAAGCATTTCTTTAAGCATATTCAATGCCTTTTCCCTATCCTTTTCAGCTAGGATGGTAACGTAAAATATTTCCTCTCTGAGAAGATCCTCCCCTGTTTTCTGTTTCAGCAATTCCTCCTCGTATTGAAGTGCTTTATCAATGTCAGAATTATCCTTATAGAAATAACATTCAGCAATTCTTCTCAACAAATATGGTTTATCAATCTCATCTGCATTTTTCAAAGTCTCCAAATACAAATTAAGTGCCTGGTCAAACAATTCCCTATCGTACATCTTGTCCGCTTTAGTTATAAGTTCATTACCCATAACCTTGTATTTTGTTCTTTGATTTTAAATTTTTTATTGTAAAAAAATGGTAAATCATATTAAATGGTATTTCTTATGGGTTAAAAATAGGGATGGTAATGGGATGGCAGGAATTTTTAGAAAATATGCCATAATCGAATTTGGTATTCTTGTTATAGTTGCATTTTATGCCCTATTTCCACCATCCCTTATAGGAAAGGTCTGGCTTTATGCAACATTTTCCTTTGGAAGGATGCTAGCGGCATATATTCTTTCACTTGTTTTTTCCATATTATATGGTTTATATGCTGCAACGAACAAAAAAGCAGAAAAAATAATGATTCCTATACTCGATATTTTACAGAGCATCCCTATACTTGGATTCTTTCCGATTGCACTTTATTTATTAATTTTGTATTTGCCAACTGCAATTGGTGTTGAGATTGCATCAATAGTTTTAATATTCACAAGCCAGGCATGGAACATGGCTTTCGGTGTTTATGAATCTATTCTAACCATTCCGAACGATATAAAAGATGCAGCTAACATTTTCAAGATAAGGGGTATGAGGAGATTTAGGATTCTTTACCTCCCGGCTATGATCCCAAGGCTTGTTTATAACAGCATGATGTCCTGGGCGGGAGGATGGTATTTTCTGTTTGCGGCAGAGATAATATCTGTTGGGAATACTAGCTATACCATACCCGGTCTTGGCTCATTTATGTGGGAAATGGTAGAAAGCGGGAGAGTAGAATACGGCCTTTTAGCACTTGCAACTTTAATTATTATAATTGTTGCTATGGACATATTAATCTGGAGACCATTGACAAGGGCATCTGATAAATATAAATATGAATCTTTAACAGAAGAGCAGATTCAGAAAAGATTTTATCTTGCAAAAATACTGGATTATATGCCATCTATGGATTTTATCTTAAAATTTTTTAAATTTAGGATTGGCAGATCATTAAAGGGAAGGCATTTCAGAGTATTTGTAAAGCTCTGGAAATATAAAAGGTATCTTTCATATGCTGCATTGATCATAATATTCAGCTTTGTTGGCTATGCAATAGGTGTTACAATAAGAAGGGGTATTGTGATTAATGTTCCAATATCAGCATTATATCCTGTGCCGGAAGCAATTCTGCTTTCAATAGGAAGACTAGCAGTTGCGTACATTTTATCGCTTGCGTGGATTATTCCTGTGGCCATTTATGTAAAATCACACAGGCATGCTGAAAAAGTGCTTAATCCTATTTTTGAGATTCTGGCATCAATTCCTGCTACTGCACTATTTCCATTTTTTGTTTTACTCTTAATAAAAACACCATTCGGCGTGAACCTGGCAGCAATTCTCCTTATCATGACAGGAATGCAATGGTACATACTTTTCAATGTTCTATCTGGAATAAGTTCATTTCCAACAGACTATGATGCGGTAGCTAAAACATTTAAATTTTCAAAATGGCAATATATCAAGAAAGTTCTTCTTCCAGGCATTTATCCCCCATTGATAACAGGTAGCATTACAGGATGGGGTGGTGGATGGAATGCTCTTATTGTTTCAGAATACATCCTTGTAAATGGAGTGACATATTCTGTCCTTGGGATAGGGTATTTAATAGATTATGCTACGTATGTTCAAGGTAATGTTACATTGAACATAATCTATGTAATTTTTATGGCCATTACAGTTGTAATACTTAACAGGCTTCTCTGGAGGAGGTTATATGCAAGGTCCCAGCGCTATGCCTTTGAAACGTGATCAAAGGAAAGTTTGGGAAAAATTTTACAGGACAGGGGAAAGGCCTTGGAAAGGGTACAAGGAAATAGATTCATTTTTGGAACTTGTAAAGAAAGGTTCATTGGTTTTAGATGCAGGTTCAGGAACGGGGAAAAGTTCCATTAAATATTACAAAGATTTCAAAATTATTCTTTTGGATTTTTCCATGAACTCGTTAAAAAATTCTGTACTAAAAAATGAAAAAATACTGGGGAATGTGAAAAGTTTACCATTCAAAGATCAGGTATTCGATGCAATTATTTCCGTTCACCTTTTTGAGCATATACTTGAAGATGAAAGGTACATTGCAATGAAGGAATTAATGAGGGTATTGAAAGAAAAAGGTCTCTTATTTATAGAATCTTTTTCTGTCCAAGACTTCCGATACGGAAGAGAGATTGAAAAAAACACATTTTTAAGGGGTAACAATATTTTTACCCATTATTTTGAAAAGGAAGAATTTTTTAATCTTTTAAATAATTTTTATATAATAAAAATGGAAGAATCGATAATTAAAAGAAAAATATTAAAAAATACATATAAAATGGTAAACTTCGTAGCCATTGGAAGAAAGATATGAGTCAAGAAAGATTTTTATTCTTGTATGCTATATGGAATTAAAAGAGGAAAAAATTATGGAAAATGGAAACATGTCTTATAAGGCAGAGGACATTCAAATACTAAATGATACAGAAGCAGTAAGAAAAAGGCCAGGTATGTACATAGGTAGCACGGATGAGAAAGGACTTCATCACCTGCTTATGGAGGTAGTGGATAACAGCATAGATGAGGCTTTGGCTGGTGTTTGCAAAAATATTATTGTAAAGCTTTATCCTGACGGGAGTGCAAGCGTTGAAGATGATGGAAGGGGTATACCCGTTGATATTCACCCCCTATACAACAAGCCTGCATTGGAAATAGTTTTAACAGAACTTCATTCCGGTGCTAAATTTGATAAAAAAGTTTACAAGGTTTCAGGTGGTTTGCACGGTGTGGGCATACATGTTGTAAATTTTCTTTCAGAATATTTCAGGATAATTGTGAAAAGGGACGGAAAGATTTATTCCCAGGAATATGAAAGGGGCCAGAAGAAATCGGATATTATTGAACTTGGCCCTGTGGGTACAAAAAAAATAAATGAAAATATTGAGCTGGAGCTGGATTCACCAACAGGCACTTTTGTTTATTTTCGCCCGGATCATGAAATATTTGAAACTAAATATTTTAACTACGATGTTGTAAAGGGAAAGCTTAGATCTTTAGCATTCCTGAACAAGGGCCTTAGAATTGTACTGAAAGACCCTAGATCTGGGAATGCTGAAGAGTTCAAATATGATGGTGGCATTACGGAATTCGTAAAATTTTTGAACGAAGGTGTCCAAACAGTTCATCCAGATGTTGCAAATTTTTATGATGAGGAAGGTCCCATCCAGGTTGAAGTTGCATTGCAATACAATGATCAAACATATGAAACATTGCTGGGGTATGTGAACGATATCCAGACAGAGGATGGTGGAACACACGTTGTAGGTTTCAAGACAGGGCTAACGAAAGTATTGAACGATTATGCAAGGGAAAATGACCTTCTAAAAAATATTAGCATAACAGGGGATGATGTAAGGGAAGGACTTACGGCTGTAATACTAGTTAAGCATCCTGAACCACAATTTGAGGGACAGACAAAAACTAAGCTAGGTAATAGTGAAGTGAAGGGCATATTATATTCAATGACACTCAAGAACATGAAAAAATACCTTGAAGAACATCCTTCAAGTGCAAGGTCAATAATTGCAAAGGTCATTAATACTGCAATGGCAAGGGAAGCTGCTAGAAAGGCAAGGGACCTTGTAAGGAGAAAAAATCTTCTTGATGTACTTGACCTCCCTGGAAAACTTGCAGACTGCACACTGGAGGATAAGGACAAAACTGAAATATTCATAGTGGAAGGTGATAGCGCTGGTGGTTCTGCTAAGCAGGCAAGGAACAGGGAATTCCAGGCCATACTGCCACTGAGGGGAAAGATCTTAAATGTTGAAAAGGCAAACCTTGAAAGGGCATTCAGGAGTGAAGAAATAAAGGCACTCATATCAGCAATTGGAACTGGAATAAATGATGATTTTGATATAACCAAGTTAAGGTATGGAAAAATAATAATTATGACGGATGCGGATGTTGATGGTGCGCACATAAGGACATTACTTTTAACATTCTTCTACAGGTATATGAAAGACCTTGTAATAAATGGACACATTTATATTGCCCAGCCACCACTTTACAGGATACAGAAAGGAAATGATGTTAGATATGTTTATTCGGATGATGAAAAAGATGCTATAACAAAAGAAATGGGTGAAAATGCAGTTGTTCAGAGATTCAAAGGTTTAGGAGAAATGAACCCGCAACAGCTATGGGAAACAACAATGAATCCTGATACAAGAAGGATATTAAAGATTGATATTGAAACTGCATCTGAGGCGGACAGGCTATTTTCTCTTCTTATGGGTGACCAGGTAGAGCCAAGGAGAGAATATATCATAAAGCATGCAAGGGAAGTAATGAACCTTGATATATGAAGGTGGTTAAATGGCACAGATTGATATTAAACCGATTGAAGAGGAAATGAAGTATTCATATCTGGATTATGCAATGAGCGTAATTGTTGGAAGATCTTTGCCAGATGTAAGGGATGGCCTGAAGCCTGTCCAAAGAAGAATTCTATATTCAATGTACGAAATGAATTTAACCCATGATAAACCGTTTAAGAAATGTGCAAGGATTGTTGGAGAAGTAATGGGTAAATACCATCCCCATGGTGAGGCACCAATTTATGATGCACTTGTAAGGATGGCTCAACCATTCTCATTGAGGTATTTGCTCGTTGATGGCCAGGGGAATTTTGGCAGTATTGATGGTGATTCACCTGCAGCGATGAGATATACAGAAGCAAGGCTCAAAAGACTTGCTGAAGAATTACTGGAAGACATAGAGAAGGAAACAGTTCCGATGATGCAGAACTTTGATGGTTCTCTTATGGAACCTCTCGTGCTTCCATCCAAGTTCCCTAATCTTTTAGTTAACGGTAGTTCTGGCATTGCTGTTGGTATGGCAACAAACATGCCACCGCATAATTTGGTAGAAGTTATTGATGCAACAATACATTACATAAAGAACAGGGATTGTACTGTTGAGGAACTGATGAATTTTATAAAGGGTCCGGATTTCCCGACTGGTGGATCGGTATTGAATTATTCAGGTCTTATTGATGCATATAAAACAGGTAGGGGTTCAATAAGGATAAGGGCAAAATATACGTTGGAAGAAAGTGAAAAATCAAGGGAGATTATCTTTACTGAAATACCCTATGAGGTTAACAAATCTGAACTGCTTAAAAAAATTTCAGAACTTGTTAAGGAAGAAAAGATCAATGGCATACAGAACATCAAAGATGAATCTGATAAAGAAGGTATAAGGATTGTAATTAAGTTAAAGAAAGATGCAAATTCTGAAATTGTCCTTAATCAGCTTTTTGAGCATACACAACTTGAAATTTCATATGGAATAATTAATCTTGCACTTATTGACAATATTCCTAAAACATTCAACCTAAAGGATCTCATATCTGAATTTGTAAAGCACAGATTTACTGTAATTAGAAAAAGAATATTGTACATACTCAAAAAGGATGAAGAAAGGGAACATATATTGAAAGGTTATCTTATTGCTCTCGATAACCTAGATGATGTAATAAATACGATAAGAAATTCAAGGGATTACAATGAGGCAAAGAATTCTTTGATTTCAAAATTTCAGCTCGATGAAATACAGGCAAAAGCAATCCTTGACCTTAGGTTACAGAGGTTAACAGCACTAGAAAGGGAATCCATAATAAAGGAGGAAAAGGATCTCAGGGAAGAGATAGAGCATTTAAAGGATATACTTTCACATGATGAAAAAATATACAATATAATGGTTGAAGAATTGCAGGACATAAGGAAGAGATATGGGGATGAGAGAAAAACTGAAATCATTAAGGAAGACATTACAAGAAGGGACATTGAAGATCTTATTCCACCAATTGATATGCTTGTTACATTTACAACGAATGGTTATATTAAGAGAATACCCCTCGAAGAATACAGATCCCAGGGCAGGGGAGGTAGCGGTGTAATCACAGAATATGGTGAGGGTGATTTTCCAAAGCAAATTGTAATTGCAAACAACAGAGATCATATTTTATTCTTTACCAACAAGGGCAGGGTTTACTGGCTTAAATGCTATAAAATTATACAGACATCAAGGAAAGCTGTTGGAAAAAGCATAAGGAATTACCTTAATCTACAGGAGGATGAAAATGTTCAGAAAATACTTCCAGTGAAAGAATTTGATGAAAGAAATGTGATATTCCTTACATCGAAGGGAATAGTCAAAAAGACGCCTTTGAAGAATTTTTCTAACCCATTGGCAAGGGGTATAATTGCAATAACATTGAAAAATGATTCAATCGTGGATGTGGCACTAACAGATAATGAAAGCGATATACTTATAGCTACAAAGAACGGGCAGATAGCAAAATTCCCCGCCAAGGATCTTAGGCCTATGGGTAGAAAGGGTTCAGGTGTAAGGGGCATAAGGCTAAGGGAAGGGGATGAGGTACTTTCTCTTACAATCGCAATGGATAATGATTACATTCTAACTGTTTCAGAGAAAGGGAAAGGCAAAGTAACAAAGTCTTCCGAATACAGGAGAACACACAGGGGTGCCCATGGGATCAGGGGCCAGAGAATTTCTGAATCAACTGGAAGGCTTGTTTCAGCACTCAAGGTTGAAAAGGATGATGTGATAATGCTTCAAACTGTTCAGGGTATGACCATACAATTCTCCGTTAACCAAGTGCCTGAACATGGAAGAAATGCATCAGGCGTGAAACTCATGGACATAAAGGAAAATGATAGAGTAATTGCTCTCACAAGAATTCCATCATTCAAATAAAGTCACACCATATCTATCCTGCCTTACCTTATAATGTTTTATTTTCATTTTATCAAGTATTTCTATTACCTTATACTCATTTTTTGGGAGTATAAGAACCGAGCCTCCTCCACCAGCTCCTGTTATTTTTGCGCCATATGAAAATTCACTTACTGCATCTATTATTGATGACGTTGCCTCATGGCCAACGCCTAGGATTGTAAGAAGTCTATTATTTTTATTCATCAATTCACCTATTTTTTCAATGTTGTTTTCCTCAAGATATTTTATTGATTCCATTGTGATTTTTCCTATATCACGCACTATATCCATACCAAAGCTGTTCCTTGTTACGAAATTGTAAACCTTTTGGACAAGTACACCCGTTGATCCCCTAACGCCTGAATTTGCAATAATAAATGAAATATCTGGGACTTTTAATTTAGAAATGTACCAAGTTATGCCATTTTTTCTTATTTCCCAAAGCTTATCCCCATATGGCTCCCTCGAAACAATAATGAAACCACCTGCTGTAACAGTTGAAGTATCCACCGGACTGGCCCGGCCCTGAACAAGGTATTCAACCTCAAACGCATTCTTCGCAATATTTTCCCTGGACCATTCACCCTTCATTCCAAACAATGTTGATAATGTACCAACAGTGATGGATGCCGATGAACCTAGACCACTGGACGCTGACAAATGACTTTTTATCTTCACATGAACATTGCCACTGAATTTTGATAATTCATATGCGGTTATAATATATGCATGAAACCTTTTGTCAGGAGGAGAATTATCCACGAGGAAGTCTCTTGAAGGTTCAGCTTCCACATGCGAATAAATATCTATGGCCATAGCTATTGCTGGCTCACCGTATACAACGGCATGCTCACCGAATAATATGGCCTTGGCCGGTGTTCTTGATTTCATTTTTTTACCATTTCTTTAAATGTTTTTGCGTTCTCGCACATATGTGTATTATTAAACATTACATAATCATTTTCATTTGTTATTTTTTTTAGGTAATAAAGATCATCAGTGGTATAATTGTATGAATAGCTATTTTTTCCATGCAATCTGTAATATTTGAATTCACCGTAAATGCTTTGTTCCTTAAATGGATCAACAACATGTACAATACCAAAATCCATTGCAATTTCACGTATGGTTTCATTTTTCCACTTTCCCCTTGGCTCCCAGCCATATATAATCGATCTTTTTTTAAATATTTTGAAAAAGTTCCTGATATTTTTAACATTTTCATCGCTCTCACAAAAATCTGGAGGGCTCTGGAGTATTATTATCCTGGATTCCATTATTTTCGCATATTCAATCATCTTTTCCATAGCCTCTTTTACCTCTTCCGTATCACGAAAATGACCATAATTTTCAGCTTTCCCATAGATTGATTTAAATCGCCTGTAAGTGGGTGATTTAATTTTATGAGTTATTATTTGAATACCTTTTATTGTGAATTCAAAATACTCAGGTGCTTCATCCCTAAGCTTTTTTAGCCACTCATTCTTTACAAAATCGTAAAAGGTGTTCTGTAACTCTAGAACTTCAAAATCTTTATAGATTTTCATTCTCGATTCACAAAAACCGCAGGTTCCAGTTTTCATTGTTTATACATATTATTTCAGATATAAACCTTTTATTATTATGAATTTTGTGAGCTATTCTTCAGCTGAAGCTTCGGAGCTTTTTGCTTCAAAGAGCGACATCCGCCTGTATGAATATATTCCATGCAAGCCAGATGTGGCGAATTCCACAGGCGTAGATTCGGACTGCACCAGCCCTACTTTTATCAACCTCATTTTCCTTATGTTCTTGAATGAATTATCAAGAAAGCGTAATGACATCTGTAAGGATTGAGAATTCACCTCGTATAACCATGGATGCTTCTTGAGTTCAATGAGCATATTTTGGGTGTTCAGATAGCTTAATGAAGATTTCTCCGCATCCTTATGCGTTATGTAGTATTCATCATCCCTCTTAGTTAAGAAATAATTGTATACGAATCGACAGCTACCAAAGTGCTTCTCCAGTAAAATTTTCATTTTTTGTGGGATATAGCTTTACTCTAATAGCCATTATCATTGTTTATAAATATTATTTTTATATTTATAAGCCTTTCTGTTGGTGTAAGTCCATGTATCTCCTCCCTGAAGGTCGGAGTTTTACTGCTTCCCTCAAACTCCTAACTTTTCTATAAAAAGATATTATGGAAAATACAATTGTATTTGACAATCAAGAAATATTAGGTAAAAAGCAAATATCAGAATATATTTTGATGATGTAAAGAAATTTTTATATCCTAATTATCATTGTTTTAATTTGGTGTATGTATTTGAAATTAACAGACATCATTGATTTAATAGTGGGCGAAAATATTGCTTATAGAATGGCACTTGAAAATGATATTGTTAATTATTCTGCACTTGCAAAAAAAATTAAGAAAAAAGTGGATAATTTAAGTGGAAAAGATGTACCTTTAAATACAATTGTAAAATTATTAACCATGTACAAGAAGAAAAATATATGTGCTACTGAGCCTGCAAAGGCCCTCAACCAGGTTTCAATATCCCTCGATTACGGGTATTCTAAAAAAACTATTTCAAATAATGATTTTCTTAATACTAATTTCCTCATAGCTGTAAAAAATGGAGATAAAATAGATATTTTGATAAAGGAGGAAAAGGATTCAGAATTTGCTTTACTTAAATTAAAAATGAAGGAAAATTTTTCAGAAATACCTGGAATTACAGTTCTTGTTATTTCTATTCTAGAGATGTTTAATGTAAAAGTTAAGTACATTTATAGAATAGGTCATGAAATTTTTATTCTATTAAATAAAAAAGATGCACCGAAAGCACTTGAAAAACTGGCAATTTACTCATCCATTCAAAATGATATTGATTAGAAAAAATATGATTATTTTTCATAAATGTGAAAAAAATTCATAAATTTTAAATATTTGTAATAATTTCAACATGCGGTGATAAAATGTCTGAAGAAAAGGATGATGTAAAAATACTATTAATGAGCACAGTTATACTTTTTATCATTGCTGTTCTGATGCTCGTTGGTGGCATATATATGCAGATCATACTTCACCAAACAAAGGCTCCGCTTATACTCGGTATTGTTGCTGGCATACTGCTTGCTATACCATTAGAATTATGGAACTTTTCTGACCCGGACACACTTTACAGGGTAATGGCTTTCCAGGATAGGTTTCTACTTGTTTGTTTTGGTTTTGCAATAGGTCTGGGTGCAATACTTTTATATGGATTATATTTATTTGTGCCGCATCCTAATTTTGGCATAAAAAGTTTCTTTGTTCCCGGAATAATTATAGGCGGTATTCTTTTTGGAGCAGGTGTTGGTCTTGCAGGTTATTTTCCTGGAACGGTCTGGATTGCACTTGGCCAGGGTAGAAGGGATGCAATATGGGCAGTTCTGGGAGGCTTATTGGGTGCATTTACATGGTCATTGATCTTTGGCTCCGTGAAGGGATTTTTCTGGAACACTCTCAACTTTGGTCCAATTACATGGGCCAGTATAGTTGGTGCAGTTACGAGGACAGAGATTTTCATAGTAAGCCTAGTTTTTGGCATCATTCTGCTCCTGCTGTTTTTCTTCCTGCCTAGATATCCAGGACAACCATTAAAACAATGTTGTTTTTCACATTTCATAGGAAAAAACAAGGATGTTGTAAGATACGATGAACTTATAGAAGAAGAAAAGGAAAAATATCCTAAATCCAGGAATTTTGTAAGAAGAATAACAAATGAAAGCAGTATCTGGAATGCCAGGTATGTTGTATTTTTAGGCTTGGAATTTACCATAGCTGCAGTTGCAGTAATAATACTGCACCAGATTTTCGGTGAATCAACCACATATTCCTGGATCGGTGCCCAGTTATCATACCTTTTAAATCCAACTTGGGCGGCTTCAAATCCATATTTCCAGCTTTTTGGAGGGATGCATATTGTAAATGGAATCCCTGTAAATAATCCATTCAGTGAAATTGGATGGGAGCCCTTATCGGATCTTGGCACATTTCTTGGAGGTTTCATATCAGCCGTTTTAATTTCAAAGAGGTTTATGGCATATAAGCATCAGATTCCTAGGGTATGGCAGCACAGATTCGGTCCGAGCAGAAAGCTGAGGGCATTGGGATCATTCATAGGAACTTTTTTGGTACTCTTTGGGGCAAGAATGGCAAATGGCTGTGCATCTGGTCATATTCTGAGTGGAAACATCCAAATGGCAATTTCAAGTTTTGTCTTCATGGTAGTTGTATTATTAAGCTCCTGGGTAACACTCTATTTTGTGCTACACCTGAAAATTAATAAAAAAGGATACAGGTAAAGTGATTTATATGGCAAAGATATTGGTAATGGTATTAACAGGGAAATTCAATATACAGGCGATAATGGTTGCATTCAATTTTTCAATAAATGCTGTAAAGAATGCACATGCAGAAATAGAGATACTATTCCTGGGTCAAGGCGTTCAGGCAGTAAACAAAAAACAGGCAAACTCAGAACAGTTCAAAGAACAGATTTTAAAGGCAAAAGAAATTGGCATTCCAGTAAAAGCCTGTTCTATAAGCGTGAAAAATGAAGGCCTTCTAGAGAATGACATTTTTCCTGAGGTGGAACTGGTCTTAGGTGGAGTGGAAACAAACAGAAAAATTGAAGAAGGGTATTCTATAATATCATTTTGATCCTATGTTACAGATTACATTTATACAGATGATATTATCCGTGATCTCCGGCTTTCTAGTAGGATTTTCGCTTGGCCTCATAGGAGGGGGAGGATCCATACTGGCTATACCTCTTCTAATATATTTCGTCGGATTCGATCATCCTCATCTTGTAATAGGAACCACTGCACTTGCCGTGAGCATAAACGCATTCCTGAACCTGATTCCACATGCAAGGAAAAAACATGTTATGTTCAAGAGAGGTATATTATTCAGTATTCCTGGAGTGGTAGGAGTCCTGATAGGTGCAGAACTCGGTCTTCTTACACCTGGCAAAAAATTGCTTTTCATATTCGCCATTTTAATGATTGTTATTGCAATTTATATGCTAAAAAGGAAATGCGTGAACGAATCAGTTGAGCCAACTCATAAAGTTTCATACCCGAAACTTTTAGGCATAGGGTTTGTAGTAGGTTTTGCATCTGGTTATTTCGGCATTGGTGGTGGTTTCCTTATAGTCCCGGGCCTCATATATTCTGGTGCATTGAACATTATTCAGGCTGTGGGTACATCACTTATTTCAGTAGGAATATTCGGACTTGTAACTGCGCTTAGATATTCGTTGAATGGTGATCTTAACATACTTATTACGTTACTTTATGTAATTGGAGGCATATTTGGTGGATGGATAGGTACTCATTTTGCATCCAAGGTATCTAGGAGGACTTTGACATGGATATTCGCAGTAATTATCATTCTTGTTGCCATATACATGCTTTACATGAATTTTTCAGCATTTTTTAATTAAATTTAAATATACAATCATCCTTTTTATTTTATGATCATAACCTGGAGGGTATATGAAAAGCCTTTCCCTGATGGATATAAAATACTTGTTGACAGGCTCTGGCCAAGGGGAATTAGAAAAATACAGATAGATTACTGGGCAAAAGATATTGCTCCATCAGATGAATTAAGAACATGGTTTTCTCATGATATAGAAAAATGGGATGAATTTTTGGAAAATTATAGAAAAGAATTATCAGAAAACAAAAAATTGGATGAAATTCTTGAAATAATTAGGGATAAGGGCAAGATTGGCGATATTATCTTTTTATACGCTGCAAAGGAGAAAAATTTCAACAATGCCATTGCGCTAAAATTAATAATTGAGCCTTTGTTATAAAAAAAGCTTTTTATATCTTTATGTTTTGCTTCTTTTTAATGCTTGGAAACACTGTACTTCAGATATTCAGTTTCATGTTAATAGGACTGTCCTTAATATTCTATGTAGGATGGTCACTGAAATACAATGCCTGGACGGATGTGGGTTTGTTTTCCTTTGTTTCTGTAATTTTAATATTTGGTGTGCTAGGCGTAATTCTGACCAGGCTGAATGAAAAGGAAGCTCAGTAAGACCTTCCAACAAAACAAAGTGTATAGGTATCCTTCCCGCAAACTATACATTTGCCCTTTTTCTTTTCCCCATTCAGAGGTGTACCGAGTATCCATTTTCCCGTATATTCCTCTATCTTTTTTGCACATTCATTTGAACCACACCAGAAAACTTTGTTCACAACCTCAGTTTCTTTTATTTCATCAAGGCTTTTTGTTTCCTTTATTAACCTGTTCATATTTTCTGTAGAAATCCTTCTCAAGTTTTTCTGTATTTCATCCAACAATTCGGCTATCTTTTCAATGTAATTTTCTCTCGGAATAATAAACCTTTTCAGTGTATCCCTCCTGGATACTGTAATTACATTGTTTTTCAGGTCCTTAGGGCCGATTTCTATCCTCAGCGGGACACCTTTGAGTTCCCAATCATAGAATTTGTAACCTGGTGTGTAATTCTCCCTGTCATCAAGCTTTAGCCTGAAAAATTTTGAAAGTTCATCGAATAATCTCCTTGATTCATTAAGTACAAGTTCCTTTTCCTCCGTTACTATTGGAACTATAACTATTTGAAATGGTGCAATCTCAGGTGGTAATATTAGCCCCCTATCATCACCATGTATGCCAACAATTGCCCCTATAATCCTTTCACTTATGCCGAAAGTTGTCTGGTATACGTAATCCCTTGATCCATCCTCATTTGTGAACATGATGTTGTAAGCTTTAGAAAAATTCTGCTTATATTGGTGCATAGTCCCTATCTGCAAAGGTCTTCCAGATGGCATTATAGTATCTGCTGCGATGCTGTAATAAGCACCAGCAAATTTATCCCATTCAGGTCTCACATTTAGTATGTAAGGCAAAGCCATTTTTTCGCAGAATTTTTCCCATATTTCCTTATCTTCTTTTATTTGATTTTCTGCATCTTCAAAACTTTGGTGGCATGTATGTGCCTCGAAAAAGTGTATCTCCCTTACCCTGATAAACGTTCTTGTTTGTTTCGTTTCGTACCTGAAAACATTCACTATCTGGAAAATTTTTAAGGGCAGATCAGCATGCGTTCTTATCCAAAGCGAGAAAATTGGGTACATCGCTGTCTCGCTTGTAGGTCTTAAAGCAAGTGGTATGTCAAGGGGTGTATCTCCTCCCCTATCAACCCAGAACACCTCCTTTCCGAAACCCATTATATGCTCCTCCTCCTTTGCAAATTGATCCTTAGGTATTAACAGAGGAAAACAAACTTCTTGATGTGAAGTGGAAAACATCAATTTTCTTATTATTTCATCTATATTTCTTGCTATTGCCCAGCCATAAGGTAACCATACATTCATACCCTTTACAGGATATCTCTTATCAACAAGACCTGCTTCTTCAATAATTTCATTGTACCATTCATTGAAATCGCTTTTCTTATGTTCCATAAACAATGAAAAATTCTATCTTTACAAAAACTTTTCTTTTTAGACAGTATCTTTGAATAATTAAAATTTATATTTTTGGATATAATCTATGGTTTTGCCTAATTAAATGTAAATAAACATAAACTTTTTAATATTTTTAATATTAATATAATGAGGATTTTTAACTAGACCTGCATGGACTATATTCATATGAGCGGATGACATTTTTTAAATGAGGAGGCCCTGAAACTTTACTGATGAATAAATAACTTTTTATTTTTTTAAGATATTATTTAGTAAGAAAAATCCCGGCTCCCGGACTCGAACCGGGGACATGCGGATGCCTGCGGCGGCTTAATTTCCCACTACAGTCCGCCGCTCTACCACTGAGCTAAGCCGGGTAAAAGGAAATATGATTTTCTGTATTTAAAATTTCAGTTTTTGATTGACATAAAAAATAACAAAAAGGGGAGGAGGGGCATCAGTGTGATCAATTGCATATGAATGCAATTTATTATTTAAAAGTTTCTAATTTTTTTTGGACATTTTTCTATTTATTATGTAAGCTATGGGGAAAGATATTACCAACAACATATAAAATATTAAATTCCCTTCAATAATTTGATAAATAAAGAACTGGGGAAAAAAAACCAAATATGTATTCTTTAATAAATATATGTTCGAAAATGGTGCGTTTATGCCCACAATACCACGAAACGTGCTGTTGATAATTGATATGGTTGCAAAATAACCCTCGATGCCAATTGTAGAATTTATTATCGTATTTATTATTTTCAAATTTGCATCCAACACTATGATACCATAAGGTGCATTTATTATGCAATGATTCAATACAAAATAATCGTTTCCGCTGTAATAAAAACCAAAATTGGAAGAATTTATTTCAACCCCTGAAATGATAAAAGGATCGTTAAACGTTCCTGTCCCAATGAGATTTGGTATATTAAAAATGAAATTCCCATTAATACTCCCAAATTTTATATATGAAAATGTTCTGGGCCAAAGCACCTCTTCCCCTGGTACATTAATTGCACCTATGAGAAAATCATTTTTTAAAAATGGCAATTCCATTGCACCATAACTTTCTGGGCCTTGAAATTTAATTGATGTAATGTAATCAGGCATTATCTTTTTTCCATCATTCTGTATTATTAAAAAGTCCCTGAACTCAACGGGGCCTAGGTTTGAATAAAACGAAAACTTACCTGTACTTTCAGCAAAAACATGAATTGAGAAATTTTTTCCTAACATTGGCATTGAAAAATTAGATCCATCAATAAATAAATAAGTTTTATTTTTTGTTAAATAAATTATTAGATGATACAGCTGATTATTTAAAACTGTATAATTCAATAAAGAAAAACTATTAAAAAAATAGAAAAATTTTCTATCTGTCTGGCTAAAACCTATTGATATGGAATTATTTTCTGATTGCAATTGAACATAAAAAAGATCTAACTCATTCTGATGAAACGGCATAAATGCATTACCCCTTACAAAAAAGGATAATTCACTAACATTTGTAAAATTACCTATGTTTACACCTGTTGAAAATGTTTCTCTTGGAAAAGTCCAGTTTAATATTTTAGGAGAGCCCAAACCTATTTGTGGATACCATCCATAATAAAAACTATTCTTAAGATAAATATGGTTGAAATACTCTGAAGAACTTAAATTATTCATGTAATACAATTGGGGGGTGAAAAAGCCAAATGTTGTATTTTCTTTCTGCTCAAGATCAAGAACCATACCTGCGCACATAGGTGCAGCCATGCTTGTGCCACCTACTGCAATTTCACCATTGCTATATATGTATACACCAGATAATGGATTACCATCAAGTGATATGTCAGGGACACCCCTACCCGTAGAATTAAAATAACCTGGGCCTATCTGCCAAGGTGGTCTTGGAAAAATGGTACTGAATCCTCCTCCGCTTGATTTCCAAATACTTTCCTCAAGATATTTTGTCCCATTAATTGATAGTGTAGTTCCTCCAACAGATAGAACATATGGATCTGAGGCAGGATACTCGACGTCAGGAGAATCTCCGGATGCTGCTATTACAGTTATTCCAGCCATAGCAGCCCTTTTAAGAATATAATGGAAGAATGAATCATAAATTTCCAGTTCTGGGCCACCCCAGCTCAAAGAAATAACATTACCTAACCTTTCATTTATTACGCGCAACAAAACCATTTCTAGTGAAGTTGAATTATCATTTGGAGCAACAGCAACAATAATTTTAGCGCCAGGGGCAAATGCATGAAGCATTTCAGCATCAAGGTCTGTCTCTGTTGTCCAATTTTGTTCAATTGCATCAGGTTTTGAAATAAAATACTTTATTGTCAAGCTTCCATTTTCTATGTCATTTAATTTATTAAATGACTGGAAATTCTTTAATAGATTTGGATCACCATATGGAACAACGATCACTGCACTGTAACCTGAACCGTTTATGCCATTTTTCAAAAGAGAAATAACATTGTATGCATCGATTATGTAATTTACAAAATATGGATCTACAGAATATTCAATGTTTGGCAACACTGCGCTTCCGGAAAATAATTCTTTTACATCCTTAGCAATGTAATAAGGAAGATATGCAGTATCATTTTTTAAATTCAGAGCATTTGAAATTGCTCCAGGCGAACCGTTTAATAAATAATAATTTTTGTATTCGTATACTGATACATGATAGCTTAAGAAATATTGTTTTAATATTTCATTGTTACCGTCATAAACAATAATAATGCTTCCGTGTACGTTCGCATGGCCAACAAAAACATTTACATTGTTAGCATTAAAACTGATTGATGGAGTGGAAAGTATTATTAATGAAACTATCAAAGCAATAAATTTCATTTTTAGATGATTAGTATATCTCAATATATAATCTTTTCATGTGATATATTGAATTGTTATTTCCAGTAGCACACATAATTTTTAAAATTCATTTTATTACAGATTTAATAAAAAATTCTAAAGTATGAAAAGTTAATATAAAATGAGAAGGGATTCAATAATCGATACATCAAAAAGCATAATCATTGCTGTTGTTGTTATTCTTGTTATATTCGCAGGTTTATATTTATATGCTGGGACTTGGCCTCCTGTGACCATAGTTGAATCATCCAGTATGCAGCATGGTGACCAGTTCACCTGGGGTGTAATAAACACAGGAGACATAGTTATACAGAAAAAGGTTACAAATATTTCCCAAATAATTACTTATGTTCAGGGAAGGGATATGGGCTATAAAAGCTATGGTGACTACGGAGATGTGATCCTTTACCAACCATATCCAGGATCTACACCTGTTATACACAGGGCAATGATCTATGTTACCTGGAATGGAAATATGTTCCATATAAAGGGCCAAACTGAAGCAATAAAGGAAGGGTGGATGATTATTCAAGGTTACAATGTCATCATTAAAGATGTTGGATTCACTGGTAGAAATTTAATTATCAATATATCAAGTTCAAATCCTTTTTCAGGATATATGGATCTTATTGGTAAAAGTGGCTTTTTTACTATGGGTGACAATAACCTTGCAAATTCACCATTTACAAACCCGAATGTAATTTTCCCGGATATGGCATATTATGCATCGGATCAAAATGTTGGCATAGCTCCAGGACCGGTTTCAATCAATCAAATAGTAGGCATTGCACAAGGATGGTTACCATGGTTCGGTATAATAAAACTGGTTCTTTCAGGTAATACAGAATATATTCCAACTGATAGCTATTACTATCTTATTATTACACTTGCGATAATAATAGCTATTGCATTTGCATGGGATTATTTACCTGAAAGGAAAAAATAATTAAGATATTTAAATAGTAGAAAATGTTATTGAATTCCATGGAAAAGTTGTCCATACCAATATTTCATATGGAAAGAAAAACGATCAGAGGATTCAGGAATGTTGATGAATTTATTGATAATGTTAAGGATAAAGAAATTTACCTTGTTGATGCACCAACGTTTAGGGGAAGGGACATAAATTTCAAAATTTTAAGCAGGTTAAGTGCCATTTATGGTGTTTGGTACGATGGAAATTTGAGATGGAAAGATGATGTTTCGGATATACTTCTTTCAGGAGCAAAAATAGCTGTTTTGTCAGGTAAAAAAATAAATGATGATTTTATTTCAAAAATTTTATCCATCACAGAAAATGTGGCCCTTAAGAGTGATGATGAAGAAATGTTGTTAAAATTCAGAAATTTGGGAGGTAGGATAGCAATAACAAACATATTTCTTGATGGATTGTTGCTTTACAGGATGGATGGTGGGAGGCTTGTGGAATTATGATAGATAAGTTCAAACTTGCTATTTATCTTGTTCAAAAAAAGACGGGAAAGAAAGAATTGAAGAAAGAGGATTTCATTAGAATACTTTCATTTGAAAACAGATGGATTGAACCTTCAATTGTTGAAAAATTTTTAAACATTTGTCTTAAGGTTAATTTGCTTGAAAAAAATGATGACTCTTACATACCTTTGTTCAGCACGAAGGGTATGGAAGTACCAATAGACTTTGAACTTACACCGGATGAAATAAATAATTTTCAGGAAAGGGATGAACAAGATATTTTTAAACTGATAATTGAAAGGATAGAAAAGTTAAAAGGCATTAAAAGAAATGAAATTGTTGCAGAAATAAATAAAATGAAATCAAGGTTCAGGTATTTCACCATAGAAACTTTAGCATTAATTTATGCGAGTGAAAATGGCATTGATGTAAGTGACTTAATACCAATTGTTGAAAAATCACTTTCAATTAAAAGATAAAGAAACTTTTTAATACCATGATAAAATTTGAGCAATAATGGAAAACAGACCTGACTGGGACGAATATTTCATGAGAATGGCATATCTTGCAGCATCCAGATCCACGTGCACAAGGAGAAAGGTTGGAGCTGTTATCGTAAAAGATAAAAGGGCAATAGCAACAGGTTACAATGGCCCTCCACAGGGTCTTGCGCACTGTGATATTACCGGATGTATAAGGGATGATCTTGGCATAAACTCGGGCGAAAGGCATGAGCTCTGCAGAGGCCTTCATGCTGAACAGAATGCGCTTATACAGGCTGCAGTATATGGTGTAAGCGTAAAGGATGCTACTATTTATGTAACAAATCATCCTTGTGTTGTTTGTTCAAAGATGCTTATAAATGCCTATGTAAAGGAAATAGTCTACGCTGAAGGTTATCCGGATGATCTTGCAAAACTTGTACTCCTTGAAAGTAATATTAAGGTCAGGCAGTATACAATCAAGGAAAAATATTTTGAAAATTTTATCAAATAATCAATATCTGAAGCTCAATTCTTCATCATTTTTAAGAGCTTCCATGATTTCTTTACCATGATCCGAATTCATTTTTATCTTGATTATACCATCCTTTGAAAGTACTGCTGAAAATAAGGGTCTTTCATTTGCATATACAGTACCTGACTTGCCTCCTATTTCCTCATCAGCAATGAGATAAAAATTGTCTTTCTTCTTTTCTACAACAAGTTTTGCCTTTCCTTCTTGTTTCTTTGACCTGAAGGGATAGACCTCTATGTGCATGCCAATACTCTTTTCTATTTCATCTATTCTTGAACCCCCCTTGCCAATAAGCACAGGTATTGAATCCTCTGGCACAAACAGGTTTATTGTTCCCTCTGATACCACTTCTACCCTGAAATTGCCATGAACGTATTTCTTGAGAATGTCTTCAATTTTCATTTCAGCATAATCGTAAACCTTACTCTTTTGCCTTTTTATTGGCACTACTACTATCTGTTCCCCGAAAGAATAAATTTCATATTCAATGTTTCCTGTGAAGAAATCCCTTACCTCTATGACAGGTCTTGCCAGGTCCTCTTCCCTTAAACCCGAAGGTACCTTTACAACATACTCGAGTATCAGGACCTTTGCTATTTTGCCTGAATCTATGTGTATAACCGTATCAACCACCTGTGGAATAACACCAAGTTCTATCCTGCCAATTAAACGCTGTATAGCATCCACGGCCCTTGTTGCATGAACAACACCAACCATACCAACACCAGAAAGCCTGAGATCACCATAAATCTTGAAATCCTCTGTTGTTCTTACCTCATCAAAGATAGTAATGTCGGGTCTAACAAGAAGTAAAATATTACCTGTCTTTTCCATTTCACCTTCTAGTGCAGAATACTGGGTTACCTCATCAGAAACTTGTAAATCCCTGGGCTTTTCAATTGTTTTAACGATTTTGCCTTTGGATACATACATTTCTGCAAGCGCCTGAGCAAACGTTGTTTTACCTGCACCGGGTGAACCAGAAATAAGTATACCATTTGATTGCTCGTTTAACCTTTTCAAAAGTTTTTCTTCGAGGGCATAATGATCAATGTTGAATTTAACGAGTGGCTTTACTGCAGTAATTTCAATACCATCTGAAAATGGTTCCCTAGTGATCACAATTCTGAATTCCCTCAACTGAACAACAGTAGCGCCCTTTAATTCCATTTCTATGAAAGAATTTTTATCACTTCTTGCCCTTTCTATTATGTCAGTTGATATTTCTTCAAGTTCTGGACCGTTTAACATTTTATCGGATATTTTCGTAAGCTTAAAATTGCCAGGTGCCCCTTTTTTTGCCATCGGATATGTATTCTCCTTCAAATGTACACTCATTGTTTCATTATCAAAGAAATCCTCTATCTTCATGGCCGGTTCTTTTTTAGATTCAATGTAAATTACATCGAGACCTTTTACCTTTGCCACCATTGATTGAATATAATCAGATGTGACCAGCATAGCGTCACTTTCAAAAGCTACATTCCTTATGATTTCATCTATTTCTCCGCTCTTTGCTTTTTCAATCTGCCATTTTTCTGGCCTTCTACCATAAAATTCTATTGTTATTTTTCCATCCTTTTCAAGGCTCTTCAATTTTTCAAGCTCTTTTAGACCTGTAAAACCGATCAAAAGACCCCTGTTTGCTTGAGCCTCAATTTCAGATACAACTGCCTCTGGAATTATTACTTCACCACCTTTTTCGTTTATAAGATCATAAAATTTCCCATTTATGATTACAGATGTATCAGGAACGTACCTCATCTTTTCCTTCCCCCTTTTCCATTTTCTTTTTCAATATTTCATTCACCCTTGCACCATCAGCCCTCCCATTTATTTCTTTCATTATTATACCCATTAATATTTTTTCCGCATTAACCTTAGATATCAAATCTCTATTATTTTTAATTATTTTTTTAATTATTTCCTCTAATTCTATATCACTCATTACCTTATATTTTGAAAAGTCCAATGCACCCTTTTTAATGTAATCTTCAAGGAGCAGAGGGATTGCTTCTTTTACTATTTTTCTATCATTCAGAGCCTTAAATATTTCGGTAAGATTGTTTATGCTGACTTTTTCAGTATTCAGCCCAGAAGATTCAAGTTCAGGTAGAATGTTAAAAAGAGTCCTGAAAACAACATTACCGTCACTGTAAATATCAAACAGTTTTTTAAACATTTCTTCCATATTTTCGTTTATAATTTGCTCGGCCTGCTGCTTTGAAAGACCATAAACTTCCATAATCTCCTTGACCTTTTCATCATAATTCTTGGGAAGAGATTTAAAAATTTCTTGGATTAAGTGTTCATCCACCCCAATAGGTGGAACATCTGTTTCAGGATACATTCTTTCCTTTCCAGGCAGGGGTCTGAGGAATTCAGTTGATCCATCATCCTTTGGCCCCCTTGTTTCTGGTCCCACACCCTTTTTTGCAAGCTTTATCCTTTCAATGACATATTTTAATGCCTCATTACCCTTTTCCTTTTTTGCAACTATCATAAGAAAAGCATCGTTTTCATCAAGCCTGAAATGTTCCCTTACTTTTCTTACCTCTTCAGCGGTAATTCCATAGTTTGGCAATTCATCTGAATGAAAGAGCCCTGGAATGCCTAAAACTTTTACTACATCTGCAAGTTCCCTACCCAATCTAAACTTATCACTCTTCAGTAGGCCTTTGAAGCCAGGAAGCGGAATTGCCAGGACAATACCACCCTTAGCCATACCATTCTTTATAATTTTGCTCTGTGTGTTTGAAAAAATACCTGTTATATCTTCTATTTTAAAAGATTCATCAGATAATTTTCTCTTTGTTATTTCATTTGCAAGATCTATTAACATGTTTTGCCTTTCTATTTCGTATTTTACTATCTTGTCAATGAGCGTCAACCTCGACACACCTTTTACCTCTACCCTTGTTGAATCTACAGAAATATTGAGGTCCTGTCTTATTGACCCTATTCCCCTTTTTACCTTTCCAGTTGACCTCAATACATAACCTATAATCTGGGCAACCTTTTTCACATGTAGCGGATCTGACATTTCTGCACCTGTTGTTATTTCAACCAATGGTATTCCAAGTCGGTCAAGCCTGTATGTGACCTGCCCTTCCCTTTCATCTATTTTTCTAGCTGCCTCCTCTTCCAGACATACAGTTTGAATTGTAATCCTTCCGTACTCCGTGTCAATATACCCGTTCATTCCAACAAGTGCAGTTCTTTGAAAACCACTCGTATTTGAGCCATCTATGACCAGTTTCCTCATAAA
>ERZ1669247.124-NODE-124-length-34800-cov-9.486113_pt1 | contig 34800 bp, 33 predicted proteins | sample MGYA00579297_ERZ1669247 | MGnify/ENA primary metagenome ERZ1669247 (study PRJEB41166, sample SAMN08046056) | hot springs metagenome | biome: hot spring; feature: acid hot spring; material: thermophilic sediment; isolation source: thermophilic sediment from acid...
AGTATTGTAATGCCTGCAGCACCGCGGACCAGATTATCCCCTAAGACAACCATTCTAAGTATATTGTTTCTAACGAGAACCCTACCAACACTAACAGCCATAGGGTCTAAATCCCTCATTGGCTGTGGTGCATCCACCCTATCGAGAACCTTTATGGGTTCCCGAGGCGCCGTCGGTAACTCCTGCTCCTGTGGGAATGACCTAAAGCCTCTCAGTCTCTCGATTATTTGTTTCTGATCAATACTATCATTAAGTACTGCGTGTATTACTGCCATGTGGCCGTACTTAACGGGAACTCTCGTTGTCGTCACATACACGTTTTTGCCCCAGGGCACGTAGTGATCCACGTATTGGTTCCCAAGCATCTTATTAATCTCGGCATCTATCTTCTCCTCCTCACCCTTTATGAACGGTATTACATTACCATCAATGGCGAGGTACGAGATGCCAAGGTAACCTGCACCAGAGACTGACTGAAGAGTGACTATATGGAGCTCCCTAATCAATTCATTAATGGGCTTTAGTGGCATTGATATTATGGCCGCCGTACAATTAGGATTCTTCACAAGCCAATTACCCTTAACCTCCCTAAGCACCGTTAGGTGGTTCCAATTAACCTCAGGGTTTATCAAAGGCACCCTAGGATTCATCCTCTCCGGCGATGCGTTGGAGATCACGTTAAGGCCAGAGGCAAGTAATTTACTCTCAACAGCATTGGCAACATCGTTGGGTAGCGCCGACAGGACAACATCCACGTCCTTATGGTCCGACGGATCCGTAGACACCAGCACCAGGTCTCTGGCGTATTCAGGGACATCGCCCGGCAGGAACCAATGAACAACCTCCCCATATTTTCGACCAACCTTACCTGGGGATGCCGATAGCTTGATAACTTCTATGAATGAGTGATTAGCCAATAACTTAACCATCCATTGCCCAACAAGGCCCGTAGAACCGAGTATGGAAACCTTCACCCTATCCATTTTCTCACCCACCTATGCACATCCCTGGCGAGATCTACTGCGCTGTCCCCATCATTTACAAGCATAGATATTACATGTACGTCATCGTTAACGACACCATTTATACCATGTGAAGATATAATCTCACTTAAATCCTTTATAACCTCATTATTCAGCGATATGCCACAACCAACAATAGAAACCCTATACAAGCCTTGGTTAATTCTACCAACGCTCACGACCTTAGGTACCCTAATACAGTTGTTCGTGATGTACGTGCCAGAGTCGAGTTGGGGGCTTGTTATTAACGTGAGGACCCTACTCTTCATAAGTGGTTCGAAGGTCTTTGGATGGAACTTCTTTGCACCAACCCTGGACGCCGCATGAGCCTCCTCATAACTAATCTCCTTAATGAGTATTGGATCCTCAACTATCTTAGGATCACCACTCAGCACACCACCACTGTCCGTATAAAACGTTAGTCTCGAGGCATTTAGGTAACTGGCGATTAATGAGGCCGTATAGTCACTACCACCCCTACCCAGTGATGTATATCTACCATCCATGGATATACCGAGGAAACCAGGGGTAACTATAATGTCGTACTTACTTAAAAGTCTCACGTACCTTTCACGAACATTTTTAAGGCTTAATTCATCAATTACCGAGGCATTACCCCACTCCTGATTTGTCACTATGCCGGGTTCGTAGATGGCCTTGGCATTAACACCAATTACCTCACTTAATACTTCGCTAACTAACAATGTTGATAGTAATTCACCATGGATGATCACGTGATCCTTAACCCACGGTTCACCCACACTAACGAACCTACGTAAATCCTCACCAACGAGTTCCAGGAACCTAGCGAGCCTATCAAGCCCTAGGTCAATAGCCTCATCTATATACATTTGGACTGCCTCATCTATTAACCGTGGATCGTGCTCATCAAGCGCCTTAATTAGCAGGTCCGTAATGCCCTTCATTGCGGAAACCACAAGAATAAGCTTATTACCGTGAAAATCCCTCTCAACAACCCTACTTATTGTGTTAAGGACAGATTTTCTAGTCAGTAATGAACCACCCACCTTAGAGACAGGGGCATCCCGTTCTAGTACTTGGTTTCCATTTCCATCTCACCACCTATATAGGCACGTACATAACACCTATTTAAAATTTACCTTAATCAAATGGATATATATTTACGTTCATGTTATAAATAACAATAATAATATATTAAATCCATACATCCCTAATTTAACTATTTATTATTAATGCTCTTACCAATTTCATTATTATTAATAATGAGGATATAATTAAGGCCATCCAACAAGGCCTTTACACTTGCGGCAATTATGCTTGTGGAGACACCCATTGTTTTCCACACCCTCCTCCCATCAGTGAACTCCATTAGAACACGAACAACACTCTCCGTACTCTTAACCTCACCCGGAAGTACGACGCGGTAATCAGTCAACCTAACACTATTCAGTTCTGGGTATATCCTCGAGGCAACATTCCTTATGGCCAGGTCAACCGCATGGACAGGACCAACGCCTTCAGCCACACTGAGTTCACCATTAACCTTAACCACAGCAACATTAAGATTGTGCTCGCCAAAGACCTTCCAATAATCAACGCTCAGGAAGTCCTTAGCAAGACCTAGTTCTCTTAGTACTACGAGTATGGCAGATGCTGGTGCGAGGTCGAAGCTATAACCCTCATTCTCCATAGCCTTTATTCTCTCCAGGGCCCTCCTAAGCCTTGGGTCGTCCTTACCGACACTAATTCCCAAATCCTTAAGGTAAATAAGGAGGTTTGACGTACCTGCCAGCTCTGAAACTACGAACCTCCTGGCATTACCCACGAGCTCTGGGTCTATGTGTTCGTAGGCCTTGGTTATTTTTGAAACCCCATCAACATGAAGCCCAGCCTTATGGGAAAATGCATAGTCACCGACATAGGGCTGATACGGATTTGGTTGAAGACCTGCCGCCTCATAGACAAAGTGCGATACCTCCCTCAACCTCCTAAGACTCTCCACACCCTTTAAGGCCTTGAACCCCATCTTAAGCACTAGGTTAGGAAGTACCTGAATTAGGTCGGCATTTCCCGTCCTCTCCCCAATACCATTTATAGTACCCTGCACATGCCTAGCCCCTGCCAAGACACCCATTAACGTATTAGCCACAGCACAACCCGAATCATTATGCATATGAACCCCAACCTTTACCCTAACCCTCTCGACCACCTTAGACGTTATTTCATAAACATCCATGGGAAGCATAGCCCCGTTAGTATCCGCAAGAACAATAACATCAGCACCTGCCTCCTCAGCCGTCTTAACAACCCTAAGCGCATAGTCAGGGTCCTCCCTAAATCCCTGATAAAAGTGCTCCGCATCGAATATAACCCCTAGCCCGTGATCCTTGAGGTATTCAACGCTATCATAAACCATGTCCAGGTTATCCTCAGGGCTAACCCTAAGGACCTCCCTAACGTGAAGTATCCAGGACTTACCGACAACAACCGCAACACCAACATCGGCATTTAGTATGGCTAGTAAGTTAGTATCATCCTTGGCACTGACCCCCTTCCTCTTAGTCATCCCAAAGGCAGCAATCTTGGCATGATTTAGGGAGTAATTTTTAATGGCTTTGAAGAACTCGGCATCCTTAGGGTTTGAGCCAGGCCAACCACCCTCTATGTAATCCACACCTAACTCATCAAGAAGCATCGCGATTCTGACCTTGTCATTTAGCGTGAAGGATATTCCGGTTCCTTGACTTCCATCACGGAGTGTTGTATCGAGAACCTCTATTGATTTCTAGACCACCCATACCATTATGGCATAATTATATTGCTTATTTAAGTATTACCCAGCTATATTTATCATAAATATATTGACCTGGGAACAATCATAGTCACTATATGAATTGAATAACCAGTAAATAGGGTAATAATTATAAATTTATGGAGGTTCTAAAACTCAGCATGTCCTCATTAGTCATAGAGGGTCCAGTGATTAAGGTTGGTGATAATATAGACACTGACGTAATAATACCAGCCAGGTACTTGGTATATACGGATCCAGCCACATTGGCTAAGCACGCTATGGAGCCTCTTGACCCCCACTTCTACGAGAATGCCAGTAGGGGTGTGGTTTTAGTGGCTGGGAGGGCCTTTGGTATGGGTTCAAGCCGTGAGCAGGCGGCAATCGCGTTAAAGGCGGCTGGCGTTAGGGCTGTGCTTGCAGAGTCCTTTGCCAGGATATTCTATAGGAATGCCATAAACAATGGATTACCGGTCCTAGTGGTTCCTAATGTGAGTAGGGAGGTTAACGAGGGCGATTTCGTGAAGGTGAATGTTAGTACTGGTGAGGTCATTGTAAATAACGGTCAAAAGGTTCTGAGAGCCAAGCCAATAACTGGAATGGCGCTTGAAATACTAATTAGCGGTGGTTTACTTGAATACGTTAAGTCACGCTTCAACTTATAGGTAAAACTTTCAATGAGGTCTCTACAGAAACTGGAGTACTAAAATCCTTTTTAAGTAAATAAGCAAGCATTTAACCATGAGTGTGAATAGTATCATTTGCGCTAGGGACTTATGGCATAAATTACTGGCATGGATAAGCGAGAGGCGCATCAGTACCATCAATATTGACCTTGAAGAGAAGGGTGATGCCTTGGAGTACAATGCCAGAACTTATGAGAGTCGCGAATTAACATATAATGGTAAGGATATTTTGAAGGCGGATGGTGAGGCACGCATAGATATACACGCCCCAATTAATTGCCTAGAAGAACTGAGTCATTACATCATAGACTTCATACGCAATAATGGCCATAAGTACAAGTTAATCAGATTCTCAGCACCGCAAAGCATAATTGAGAAGTATGTACCACCTCCAAATGCATGTAAGTGCTCGCTTAAGGATGCGTTGAAATACGTTAAGGACGTAATTAATCAATCCGAGGCTGATGTAGTTAATCTTTACCTATGTACGGCTGTGCTGGAAAGCGGTGGATTTGGTGATAATGAGACCTTGCTAACCAACGATGATATTGAGGTGGAAAGCATAACGCTCCTAGATGGTACTGAGTCCTTTAATAAGGCTAATTATGTAATGAACTTAAGCAATGCAAAATGGGCAATACATATTGAAGGTGAATTAGAGGTTGATTATGGTAATGAGCAGGTAATTGAACTAAATATACGTGTTAATGCACCTAGGTCCCTATGGAAGCTCATAATTAATAATGTCAAGAGGTCATTAGATGGTAGGAAGTTACATGTTGTTAATGAGGATAAGGAGTTGGAGGAGTCTATTGAGTATAAGGGCGAGGAGGATTATGAAGCAGATGGGGTTAGGTTCGTAATAGGTCCTAATTAAGTCCTTCTCACGTTATGAAGGATATTTCCTTGGATCAGCGAGTTTACCTTCAAGTGCTGTCGCTGCAGCCACGGCGGCATTCGCCAGGTAAACCTTACCCTCCTTTGAACCCATCCTACCAATAAAATTCCTATTGCTTGTTGAGACTGCCACTTCGCCTGGACCAACAAGCCCAAAGTGCCCGCCAATGCATGGTCCGCAGGTTCCGTAGGTAACAACACAGCCGGCCTTCACGAGTATATCTATGTAACCAAGTTCAAGAGCCCTCTCAAACACGTCCCTGGAGGCTGGTATGGCTATGCACCTAGCCTTAGCCTTACCTCTCTTTAATATCTTTGCCGCGGCTTCAATATCGCTTAGCCTGCCGTTGGTGCATGAGCCTATGAACACGTAATCAACATCTAAGCCCTCAACCTCGCTTATCGACTTAACATTATCAACACTGTGGGGTGCAGCCACAAGGGGTTCAAGCCTACTTAATTCTATATCGTACTCATCCATGTACTTGGCCCCTAGGTCAGGCGTTACTGGCTTTACATCGAGATTCCTAGTATTACGTATGTAATTTATGGTTTCCTGATCAGGAATAAACATAGCTGCATCGGCGCCCATTTCCGTCCCCATGTTTGATACTGTGGCCCTATAATCCATTGGGAATGCGCTCGGGTCATCAACGTAGAACTCAACGGACTTGCCACTAAGGCCCTCTGCCTTAAACTCACGGAGTATGTGTAGTGCCACATCCTTTCCATAAACTCCAGGGTTTAGCCTACCCATTAGCCTTATCTTGAAGGGCTCAGGAATCATGAGCCAAGTCTTTCCAGTGATTACTATAGCGGCTATATCGCTTGCGCCAAGACCCTGCGCGAAAGCGCCCACGGCACCGGCGGTCGTTGTGTGGCTATCTGCGGCCATCACAACCTGCCCAGGCAATGCGTACTTCTCAAGGAGTAGTTGGTGTAGTATTCCATCGCCAACATCATGGAAGTACTTAACATTTAACGATTTAGCAAGCTTCCTAAGCCCAACCTGAATCTCGGCAGCCCTCTCCGTCGGTGGTGGTGCTAAATGGTCGAAGGCCAAGACGAATTTGTCAAGGTCCCAGATCCTGACCTTACCCATCTTCTCCATAACCTCAATCACGTGGTAACCCGTCAAATCATGAAATGCCGCTAGGTCAACATTGGCCTCAACAATATCGCCAGGGCTTATTGGCCTGCCCGAAGCCCTAGTTAGTATTTTCTCAGTGAGTGTTTGGGGCATTGTGTTAAGTTAAATATAGTATTTATATTAATTACCCACTAGGTAATTAATCTATAAAGTTACCCTAACACCCCTGGAACCTACTCATAAGTTAAAGACTGAATTAGAAATAATTTAATTGATTTTAAATTGGCACGGAATTGACGGATTTAACCGCTACGCATCATCATCCTCAACTCCTCACCAATCCTCTCCACCTGACTATTCTGCACCTGCTTAAGGAGTTCTCTCAATTTAAGCGCACCCCTCTGGTTCTCATTAACCCACTCCCTTGCAAACTCTCCGTTCCTAACCCTCTCGGCAGCCTCCCTCATCCTCCTCTTAACATCCTCATTAATCACGAAGGGACCAACTGTTAATCCACCATACCTAGCCGTCTCACTAACACCAAGCAACATGCCAGTTAACCCGCGCTCCCATATCAAGTCCATTATCAGTTTAGCCTCATTTATTGCCTCAAAGTAAGCAACTTCCGGCTGATAACCAAGCTCCACCATAACCTCAAAACCGTATTTAAGCAATTGCAGTAATCCGCCAACCAACACATTCTGCTCGCCAATCAGGTCAGTCTCCGTCTCCTCTGCGAAGGTAGTCTCAATAACACCAACCCTCGTGAACCCATTAGCCTTAGCCACAGCAAGGGCTGTCTTAAGCGCATTGCCAGTAAAGTCTTGGTGAACAGCCACCAGGGCAGGGACACCCCAACCTCTAACGAATTCATCTCTAACGGCCTTACCAGGAGCCTTAGGTGCTATTAGAACCACGTCGACATCGTTAGGTGGTTTTATTAGTCCGAACCTTATGTTGAAACCGTGGGCGAAGATCACATTCATGCCTCTCCTAAGGTTCGGTGCTATTTCAGCAGACCAAACACTTGGTTGTGTCATGTCTGGAAGCAGTACGGCGATTATATCGGCCCTCTTCACGGCCTCACTCACGGAATATACCTCGAAACCCTCCTGCCTGGCCAAATCAAAGCTCTTACCAGGTCTGACGCCAATAATAATCTTAACACCGCTATCTCTCATATTTAGCGCCCAGGCTCTGCCCTGAATGCCGTAACCTAGCACAGCAACGACCTTTTTACTTAATATCGATAGATCCACATCCTTATCTTTGTATATTTTAGCCATTTCTTATTACCACCTTATTCGGCTGTACTTCTTCGGGCATATATTTAACATTTACTATATCGTAAAGCTTATCAAGCTTATTACAAATCCACCTAACTTCGTCCTCCTCACCGGACGCCTTTACCGAAACCCTTATCGCCGAATCGCTCATATCCACGGTTATGTGCCTAATAGTGACCTTACCTCTCCTGAGTACGTTCATGGCTCTAACCACAGCATCCAATGGGTTAACATCATTAATTATCGTGAATTCTATTGAGAAGTTGCTATAACTCATACTAATCACCTCTGTACCTAAGGTCCACATGGAATCCCTCGGGCATTATGACCTCCTCAAGCCACTTGCCAGACGGCACGAACGGTAGCACGAAATCCCTCTCCCTATCTATCGTAACATCCACTATCAAGGGCTCATTATTCCTAACGGCCCTTGAGACCGACATCCTCAACTCATCGTAATTACTGGGTCTCACACCATCAATACCGTATGCCTCAGCGATTTTCATGAAGTCCGGGTTCACGTTGAAGTCCACGGCAATTATCCTCTTACTGTACAGCATGGCTTGCCAATGCCTAACGAGCATCAGTGTTGAGTTGTCGAATATCGTGATTATTATTGGTAGGTTGTATTCACGGATAAGGGCCAGGTTCTGCATCGTCATTTGGAAGGAGCCATCACCATCAATATCAAGCACAGGAACATCTGGCTTAGCTATCTTCGCGCCAAGTGCCGCCGGTATTCCGAAGCCCATAGTACCAAGGCCGGCGCTGGTTATGAATGTGCCTGGTACATAAACGTCCCAATGAAGCTCACACCACATCTGGTGGCTACCAACACCAGTAGTGGTTATGGCATGCGGTGGCATGACCTCCCTAAGTACCTTTAGGACTCTCCAAGGCGCGAATCCGCTGAATGGTACCTTATTCCTATACTCCTCATAGCTCTCCTTAATACTCCTTAGCCACCTTATGAATGCCTCATGACTCTGCTCTAGGGCCTTTGGTACTAGGTTTATCATCGCTGAGAGCACAGTCTTAGCATCCCCAACAATACCCACCTCAGGCTTCACGTTCTTACCAACCTCGCTTGGATCAATGTCTATGTGTATGATCCTCCTACCCCTCCTAAACTCATTAAAGTTTCCCACAGTCCTATCACTGAACCTAGTGCCCACAGCCAGTACTACATCGGCGTTGATTAAGGCCGCATCAGCCTCAAGCCTACCATGCATTCCAGGTGTCCCCATAACCAATGGGTGATTACTTGGTACGCAGTTTTTACCAAGCAGTGTCGTCACTATGGGCATACCCAACAACTCGGCGAGGATTAGTACCTCATTAGTCGCACCACTCCAACACACACCACCGCCAACAAGCATTACAGGCCTTTCAGCATTTAGGAGTAGTTTAATGGCGTAGGAAATAAGTGATGGGTCTGGTTCAGGCAGTATCTTCTTGGCAATATGAATATCCCTAGTGATTTCACTCTTAGTCTCGGATAATTGGACGTCCCTAGGCGCATCTATTAGCACAGGGCCTGGTCTTCTATCGATAGCAATTTCATACGCGGCCCTGTAGGCTGGGACTAAGTCCTCGGGTCTCTTAATCATGAATGTGTGCTTCGTTATGGGCATTGTAGCACCAACTATGTCCGTTTCCTGAAAGGCATCCCTACCAAAGAATATCGTGGGTACCTGACCAGTTATGGCTATTAATGGCGATGAGTCCATCATGGCATTAGCAAGCCCCGTGACCAAATTCGTGGCGCCAGGCCCAGAGGTCACGACAACGATCATGGGCTTCCTAGTCACCCTACCATAGGCATCAGCGGCGTGTATAGCACCCTGCTCATGCCTAAACATGTAAACCTTAATCCCCGAGTTATAAAGGGCGTCGAAGAATGGCATTATTTGGCCACCAATTATTCCGAAGATCTCATTAACGCCCATACTCTTCATCTCCATAACAAGTAAATCAATAGCTCTAGGCATAATCACCACCTAGTACCCTGTTACTATCGTTGGGGTACGTATTGGTTCTTCGCCGATCTTGGTCCTCATTTTTATCCTTACTGTACGTAAAGAATAAAGTACCTCATTGGACATAAGTTAATTTATAAAATATTTAAGCTTTTCCACCGCGTAATTAGTATAATGTGGATCAACCAAGCGATATGGCTAGTCTATATCTTAAGGAAATACTTAAATAGAGTATTTTTATTTAAGTAATTGGTGGGTTAGATTGCTCAGGAGGACGTAGCCAGGGGTTGGGCATCAAATAGGTATGCCAGGTTCCTAGACACCACACTGAGAGATGGTGAGCAAACACCCGGCGTTGCCCTCAAACCCGAGGATAAGTTGGCGATTGCTCTGAGGCTTGAGGAGTTAGGCGTTGACTCTATAGAGGCTGGGTTCCCAATAGTTAGTGATGGTGAATTCAGGGCTGTTAGGGACATAGCCAGGGAGGTAAGGAATTCAGAGGTTATTGTGCTGGCTAGGACTAGGAAGGAGGATATCAATAAGGCTTTAGATGCTGATGTACCGGCGATTCACATCTTCATAGCCACATCAGACATACACATGAAGTATAAATTAAGGATGAGTAGGGAGGAGGTTATTAAGGCGGCGGTGGAGGCTGTGAGTTATGCAAAGTCCCATGGATTAACCGTGGAATTCAGCGCAGAGGATGCCACTAGGAGTGACCCATACTTCCTAGTTAGGGTTTTTCAGGAGGTTGTTAATGCAGGTGCTGATAGGCTCGATATTGCTGACACCGTAGGCGTCATGTGGCCAAACAGGATGGCTACTTTAGTTAGATTCGTTAGACAAAACGTTAGGGGTAATTACTTATTGAGTGTTCATTGTCATGACGACTTCGGGATGGCTGTTGCAAACAGCGTAGCCGCGATAGAGGCTGGTGCTGATCAGGCCCATGGTACGATCAATGGCGTTGGCGAGAGGGCAGGTAATGCGGCTCTTGAGGAGATAGCATCCGCCGTTAAGTTCCTACTTGGTTATGAAACAAGGATTAGGTTTGAGAGGATTAAGGAGGTTTCGGACCTCGTATCAAGACTCTTCAGGATACCAGTACCACCAAACAAGGCCATTGTTGGCGCAAACGCCTTCTCTCATGAATCGGGAATCCACGTTCATGGAGTACTAACTAATCCGCTGACTTATGAGCCGATTAACCCGGAGAGTGTTGGTATGAGTAGGAGAGTTGTGGTTGGTAAGCACAGTGGTAGGCACTCCATAGAGTATATACTGAAGTCCATGGGCATTGAACCGAACAATGACATAATCAATAAGGTGCTAAGGAGGATTAAGGAATTGGGCGACATGGGTCTGAGGGTGTCTGATGAGGACATTAGGCACATAATTAGCGAGATAGTGAATCAATGAGATTAATTTAATTTAAATAACGGGTTAAAATCAAGACCTTAAGTACTTATCATCACCCCTAATCCAATCATCCCTAACCGGCGAGTATACATCAACTATTAACGAATCCTCGACGGCCTCAACACCATGCATTACATTGGGCGGTATATGCACTACGTCACCTGGGTTCACTATATACGTCTCATCACCAACAACGAACTTAGCACGCCCATTAACGACTATTGAAACCTGCTCGTGAGGATGAGAGTGAGGCTTTACCACGGAGCCCTTTAATAGTTTAAATTGGGCTATCGTAACTCTTGAACCATGGACGTGACGCCTAAATATTAGGTCGCTTAGTTTTTCCCAGCCTGACTCTTCATATCTTAGTATGGTCATTTTAAATCATTAATTAGTAGTTATTTACCTTATTAAGTATTTATTCGTGGCTTAATTATTATATTTATACTATGGTTAATAAATAAAAATGGGCTATGTATTCATTGTCTAATGAAGGTTGTCGTAATAGAGGGTGATGGTGTTGGTCCTGAGATCACGGGGTCCGCGGTAAGGGTTCTAAAGGCTGCTGCGGTAAAATATGGATTAACGATAGATCTTCAGTATGTGGATGCTGGCGATAACGCCCTTAGGAAGTATGGTGAGGCTGTGCCAAGCAGGTATTGGCCTATTATTGGGTCCTCAGACGCCATATTGAAGGGTCCTGTTGGTGAGAGCGCAGGTGAGGTTGTCGTTAAGTTGAGAAGGGGTTTCGACCTGTATGCCAATATTAGGCCTGCGAGGAATTACCCCGGGGTTAGGGCTGTTAGGGATGGTGTTGATTTAATCATTGTGCGTGAGAATACTGAGGATGTGTATGTAAGGGCCGAGTACATGCTTGGTAATGATATTGCCATAGCCCTTAGGTTAATAACGAGGAGGGCCAGCGAGAGGATAACTAGGGTCGCCTTTAACCTAGCCATAGGTAGGCGCAGGAGGGTTACCATTGTTCATAAGGCTAACGTATTGACGGTATCCGACGGCCTATTCAGGGATACGGTTAAGGAGGTTGCCAAGAATTACCCAGGTATTGCGGTTAATGAGATGTACATAGATGCGGCGGTTATGGACATGGTTAGGAGGCCCCAGGACTTCGACGTGATAGTTACCACGAACCTCTATGGAGACATACTTAGTGACATAGCGGCCTATGTGACGGGTAGTATAGGGCTTGCGCCGTCGGCTAATGTAGGCGATAGTAAGGCCATGTTCGAGCCAGTCCATGGGGCAGCCTTCGATATCGCGGGTAAGGGCATTGCAAACCCAACGGCGATGATACTTAGTGTCGCCTGGATGCTTAGGTGGTGGGGTGAGAGGGTTGGTGATGATAAGTATGTAAGTGCTGGGTCGGCAGTGGAGAATGCAGTAATTAAGGCACTTGGTGAGGGGGTCAAGTTAACGCCTGACCTTGGTGGTAATGCAAGGACCGAGGAGTTCACTGAGGAAGTAATTAGAAAACTGGGCTAGGTAATGCTTATAAATAACCTATATACTCATTAGCTGTGAACAACTCGGAATTCGGGAGGAGGAACTAACGGAGATCCTAAAAAGCCTCGAGACAAGCATCTCAAGGCTTAAGGCAATAATGATGTCGAAGGCTATTGATGATAATGTGCTCAGTAATGCTATTATGGGCATTAATGAGCCATTGCTGTTGAGGATTATTAATGAGTACGTTAGTAATGGTTCAATAGCATTCCTTGGACCCAGCGGTAGTTATTCCCACGAGGTTGCCATAAGGCTCTTCGGTACAAATAAGCCGTTTAGACCTATGAGGAGCGTTGGTGATGTTGTTAAGTGCGTATTCAATAGTGATTGTGGGCTTGGGATCGTGCCCATAGAGAATAACCTGGCTGGTGTTGTTGGTGATTCGATGGATGCCCTCATTAGGTGGGACGTAGGCATTAAGTACTCCGTGGAGTATAGAGTCTCTCTATGTCTCGTTGTTAATGAGGAGGTTAATGACCTCAGTGAAATTACGGAGCTGTACTCACATCCGCATGCAATAATGGAGGCCATGGACTTCATAACAAGACTAAACGCCTCAATAAACTACACGCAATCAACATCAGAGGCCCTTGAGAAGATAAAGGGGCATAGGAATAGGGCTGCCGTGGCGTCGAAGTTCGGCGCAAGGCTTCGCGGTTTAAAGGCCTTAATGTGCGGTATTGAGGATAGGCCAAACTACACGAGATTCCTCATAATAACGAGGAATAAATCAACCATTGGCGACAGGACACTGTTAATATTCTCAGTATCCAATAGACCCGGCTCACTGTACAACGCCCTAAAGCCATTTGCGGAGAAGGAAATAAACCTGTCAATGATATACTCAAAACCCAATAGGCAGAGTCCATGGGGCTACGACTTCCTACTCGAGATGGAATGCCAACTGGAGGATGAGGATTGTAATAATGCCTTAAGGCAGTTGGGGGGCGTAACAACGTATTTAAAGGTGCTCGGTAGCTATAGACATTTAAGAACTGAATGATTAAAGTACCACCATCCTCAAAACATTAATACTAGAACCATCACCCTATTTAAGTGCGTAGTCATTGTTATACACTGCTGATTAGGTTAGGATTGATCAAGCATTTCGCGCTAGATCTTAGTATTACTAAGTAGTACTATAGTGGGTGGTGAGGTGTTTCTGTCCCATTAGCTTTATTTTAGATAGTTAGGATTTTAGGTTTGATGAGTATTACGAAATGACTTATTGCTGTGGTAATAATGGTATTATTACATTACCTATGTTGGTCTCTAGAACAACATAGCCATACGGTAATTGAATGATTATACTTAGTCTGAAGCGCTATCAACTTAGAATTAATGATTAACTAATTTCATACCTAAGTACGCACTAATAGCAATCAAAGCAACCATAATCATCACAACGACATACAAATAAGAACTAGGCATTATAGAATAAACCAACAAAGTATTATTAAAGATTTAATCCTTAATTGAACCACGAAAACAAAAACCTTAAAACCATAGTAGGAACTTACAACGAGGGGCCGTAGTCTAGCCTGGCTAGGATACGTGGGTTCAACCACGCCTCAGGCTCGGCTCGGGATCCAGAAAAATGAACAAGAGCCCGAGTGATCCCGGGTTCAAATCCCGGCGGCCCCACCAACTGTTATGCTTTGTATTTCCTTAATTTGATTCTGATTAGGGATGGGAGAAACGTTTGCCTGCCCGTGGGTTATGTTGTTTAGGTATTCAAGTTTTGCATTGCCCTGGTTCACGCATTTTCATTAAATCACTCCCACGTACTTTCCAGTACAATTAATACTTTTATTTCCTGCATGTAGGGAATTAAGGTTAAAATATTCGCAGCGAGGATGTAGTGGTGATGTGATGGTTATTCCTGACCTGTATAAGTGGCATGTGACGTTAAGGAATGAGGAGAGGAATGAGAGGGAGGCATTTTATGTCCATTCGTTGGTTGATTTTTATGGTAGGAAATTAAATGAAAAATACAGGACAATCCTAGACATTCCCTGCGGGCATGGCAGACTTCATAAGTATCTTAGGGGTTACGGTTATGAGGTATACGGCGTAGACATCTCAACGGAATTAATCGAAATCGTAAGGAGTAATCACAAAGACTTTGAGGATCACTACTTCATCGGCAATATGAGGAACTTTAGACTGGGAAGGGAAGTTGATGTCGTTTTAAATTGGTTCACATCCTTTTGGCTACTTCGATGATGAGGGTAACATGGAGGTGCTGAAGAACTTCCGCGAGAATCTGAGGGATGGTGGGTTATTAATAATTGATTTCCCAAACTTCCACCTGCACTCCATTGATAATAGGGCTATTGTTTATGAATATGGGGTTATAATCGGCATAGTGAAGGAGTACCTGGATGATAATTCGAGGTATAGCGTTTTACATGAGAGGTTTTATAGGAAGGATGGGGATAACCTCATATTCATTGGTGAGTCTCGGACGAGGGTTAGGAGGTACTTCATCGAGGATTTCATGGATATGTTACCCAAGGTTGGGTTTACAATACTTAGGATCTACAGTACACTATCGTTTAGCGACTTCGATAAGTTCAGGGATTCGCGATTCGTAATTATAGCCATTAAGAGGTGATTTTGGAATACAATGGCATCAGTAAGGCGATACCCTTTGTGACTTGTGCGGTGATTATTATCGCCGTGAGTTAATATTTATCAAATGCACAGTATTACATCCTCCCGTTAAATCCATACTGCGCAGTTTACTCTAGCTGTTAGGTAAACCTCCATGAGTGAGAGGGTCATTGTTAGGGTTAGGTTAATCCATGTGATTAAGTTATAGGGTGCTGCCAGACTTAACGATTTAATCAACAAGTATATCATTAAGGATAATGACGTAATAGCCATTACGAGTAGGGCAGTGACGTAAAGTCTAGCCCTAATCCACAACTCCTCACTCTCCCTGTTCACATCAAGCATCGCCCTCTGGCTCCATACGGCGTCTCTAATCCTCGTGAGATAAAGCTCCTTAGCCCTGCCCAGGGCTTTATGCAACTTCGTAAGTGCTGCCGTGAGTAGTACTATTGATAATACCAATGATGCGTAGGTTATTTGATAACGAATTATTGCGGTGGTAATAACCGTAATTACTACAGTAATTATGGAGGAAACATGCATAATTAGCGCCAACCTTATCGGCTCAACTACCTCACTGAGTTGATCCATGAATTTGGTGGCACCCATATCTAATCATCCCATTTAGCAGGCCAAATATTTGGTGGTTATTTCACGACCAAGATGAAGCTGAATGACCACGTTAATAGTGCCTAATCGTCAAGGCGAAAGGTATTTTTGCCCGGTACCGGGATGAAATTCATATTCGGTAGGAAGATTACGGACCCATATGATTAATATTAATATTTGACTTACAGTAAAAGCCATTAATGAGCAACACTAACATGCATTGGGTCTTTACCACTAATCCACAAAACCTTGTTATTTGCTTAAAGTATTGTGCGTTTGGCGTTGATAATGAGAAGTACGGAATTACAGCGAGGGAGCTTGTGAAACCTGGCGATTTCATAATATTCTACGTTAGATCATTGAGGACGAGTATAGTCAATGCACCCAGTAAGTGCCAGAGGGTGTTCTTAGGGCCCTATAGAGTTAGGAGTAGTGGTTTATTGAATCCCAATCACCCAGCGTTAATGAGTTGGAATCCGAGAATAAATTTAATGTAATAATAGAGATTGAGAAGCTCAACGACTTTCACATAGGCGCTGTGGATATCAATCTCGTATTGAATAATCTATACTTCATCACGAATAAGGCAAGGAGTGGTCGTGGTGGTTGGCAGGACCACATGCAATTCTCAATAATATCAATTAGGGAGGAGGATTACGTTACCATAATTAATCACTTAAACCCGGGACACCCCTGTATAAAGCAGTTAAGGGAGTTTATGGGAAACATAACACCATGCCTGTGACCTCCCTAAGTAATCAATAGTTATGGCTACCCTACTGATTACAGGCCAGCCTTCTCAACGCACTACCATCTCTTCTGCGAATACCAACCAATCTACAGTCAGTGATTGGTAGTACCAAGGCCAGCGGCAGTAACCTATATGGTATCTTCCACCTGACATAGTCATCCCTATAACGCTCGTCACCAAGCCTCATAAGTTCATCACGGGCAAGCTCCCCAGCCCTGCTTGGGCATTCCCGCGACGCCTCCCTAACCATAGCCTCATAAATCTTAACACCACTATCCAACTCCTCAACACTTACACGGCCAGTCCTCAGCAGGTTGATGAATGTCCTAACCCAACATAGCGGGTGTCCTGCAACAACGGTTAAGCCAGGCCCCCTAATTAACCGCCTAGCCAATTCCTTAACCTCTAGGTTCAATTCCTCAGCAACAGCATCAACAACGCAGTTCTCCGGCAAGTCTCCACAATCACGGAATCCCCTGTTGATGGCCTCGGCAACGGCTACAGCGCACCGCTTAGGGTTAAACGTGGTAAGGCACTCCTCATTAACACCCAGGATATCTAGTAATGCCCTGTTCACCTCGTTCACAAACCCAGCGGCGCTGCGCTTCGTGCTCCTAACCTCAACCTCCTCAGCATCCTCCACGTAATCCTCAGTAAGCGGCTTAGCATTAAGCCACAATTCCTCAAAATACCTCATTAATTGACTATAAAGTCCTCCATCTCTTATTAAAATATTCAATTCAACATTACCATAAAGACCACCAACCGTTAAATTGGCGCTACCGACAATGGCAACACCACTACCAAGTAGGTAAAGTTTAGTGTGCAGGTTTGGATATACCCTAATCACGTCACGCCACCTCTCATAGATAGTCCTCGGTATCGGACCCAAGTTACCGACTACAACCCTAACATCGTTAATATCCCCCAGGTAATTAAGTACGTACGATAACCCATCATAATCAATAAACCCAGTCGCTGCATTAAACAATGTTAAATCACTGAGGCCCCTAGCCCTATCTAAGCACTCATCGAGCCTGTGACAAATATGAATGAGTACGCCCTTCATTAATTGTAATTATAGGTTACCCTACTTAAGTATGACGAGGAATCTCCAAGGTGGTTAGGCCGTGTGATGGTCAATTAGGGTTCTTGGCCTAGAGAAATTGAAATCACCATTAGTTAATTATTACTAAAATGGGCACGAGACCTCGATGACTTTAAGACAACCCTCATGCCTGGTTTACGAGACTTCATCGAGCTTCCTTAACTCAATGCCCGTGTTATCGCGGGTTATTACGGTGCCTATTATCGCTATTACAAACCCAACAATGAGCATTACCGAGTAGCCAACCACGAGGCCTAGCCTAAGCCAGAATGGGGCTGTGAGTAGGGCTGCCGTTGCGCCTATGGAGGCCATATTCCATAGGAAGCCTATTGCCGAGCCCCTAAATCGTGTCGGGAATAGCTCGGCTAGGTAAGCAAGCATGACACCGCCAGTGCCAATGACGCTGGTTAGGATACCCGCCGAAACCACGAGGGTTAGGAAGGAACTCCTCAAAATCGCCGTTAGTGGGTAGGCGAGTATAATACCTATTAATGAGTAGTATAGGAATGCGTACTTCCTCTTCGTGACATTACTCAATACTCCACCAATTATCGTTATCACACCACCAATGAGCGATGCGTAGGTCAGTCCCCAGAACACCGTGGATAGGGGAATCCTTAGGAAGGTTCCTAGGTAGGTTGGTAGAAAGCCGAGAGTTGCGTAGGCAACCCAGAAGATTCCGGCGAGTAGAAGTAGGGCTATCAAAGCATCGCGGTAGCCCCTACTGAAGAACTCAATAACGGGTGCCTTGGACACCTTGCCCGCCCTTTTCAGTTCCCTGTATATGCTCGGTTCATCAACTGTTAGCCTCAGTAGGACGCCTATTACGGCGACCGCGAAGCCGACGAGGAAGGCATACCTCCAGCCATAGGCCACGAAGGCCTTGGTCCCAAAGTAATCCCTTAGCGAGGCGAAGGTGAATGCTGCAAGTGCGTAGCCCCAGTAATAACCACTTTCAATCACGCCGCTGACCAAGCCCCTATACCTGGGTGACGAACTCTCAATAGCCACCAGGTGTGAGCCGCTCACCTCACCACCGACGAACACGCCAACCAAGAGCCTAAGCAACACGAAGAGTGCGGTGGCCATTAACCCAATTTGTTGGTAGGTCGGTAATGCACCGGTTAGGGCTGAGGATATGCCTAAGCCTATCAACGTGACCATCATCGTTAGCCTCCTACCAATTCTGTCGGCTATGTGGCCAAATATTATACCGCCCAGGGGCCTGGCGAGCAGGGTCAGTGAGTAGGAGGCGAATACGAAGAGGAGCCTGGCGACTAGGTTTGTTGGTGGGAAGAAGTACATGCCCAGTACCGAGGCTATGAATAGGACCAGGGTTAGGTCAAAGACATCAACCATCCAACCAAGCATACCACCAACCATGGCCCTAACATTAACCCCCTCAGCAACTGCCTGCCCAGCCACGTTATTAATCGATTAGGGCGATATATAAGTATTACCGCACCCGCAATAGGTTATTTAGACCAGGTAACAACGCGGCTTAATCCTTATCTAGCATCACGAATTCCCTAACCAACTCACCATGCCTCCTGAGGTCCTTGACGAAATCCCTCAACCCACCCAGTGATAATACCTTAACCCTCCTCCTAAGCTCATGGAATGAGCCCCTCAAGGTCCTCTCAAGCTCCTTCCCGGCATTCTCATCCCTAACCACGGCATACAACTTAACGCCTCTCCACCTATCCCTCGCGTGCTTAAGCCTAGCCAATGCCTGCTCAGGATTATCAACAACCTCAAAGACGGCTAATGGCGCCAATCCATCCCTATACTCATCCTCATTACCCCACCAGGCAAGGTCAAGCCTATACTCACCCGCATCCACATTACTTACTGGGTAATAACCAAACAATTGGGCTACCTCCATCAACAACGCCACCGCCTCATTAATGCCCTGAGTCGCTAATCTAACCTCAGCACCTGCCCCACCAACCACCCTCTCAGCGCCGCCCTTCGGGGTTCCCCAAATCTCAATCACGGGCTTAGGCACCGCCTGTCTCCTCAATTCATTAATTATCAACTCCGCATCCTCAACGGGCATGGGCATAGCCCTGGGGTTGGATGGATCCACGGAGTGTAGGGCCTCGGTAATGCTCCTCCTACCCCTAATGAACGATAGTTTGCCGGCTATGCTGCCGAGCTCAACCCTACCCAGGGCTATCGGCTTGACCTCAACCATGTGGGACCAATCATTCAACTTCTTACTAGCCTTAACCCAATCATTAACAGCTTCGAAAATCCCTACGAAGGACTTACAGTAGGACTTACAGTCGAAGCCACTTACGAAGAGCACTAGGCGGGTGCCGGGCTTGACCCTAGTCATTAGCAGGCCGCACTCCGGATCACGGCAACCAAATAGGCCCGTCTCGACAATGCCCATGAAGACCCTCTCCCTCACAATGACAAGCCAGTAATTCACGGGTAATACATAGCCTAGGTAGAGAAAAACTTTTGCTGGGGTCACGCCATGTCATAATTCAACTGAATGCAATTGAATAATAAATAAACCCATGCCTCAACGCCAGTGAATTTAACTGGAAATCACAAACCACAATGAACAACCGATACTTAAGCATTTTTAATTAGGGGCTTGGGTAATACCATGACCTAAATGACTAACTCAGCTCTGGGAGTACTCAATGAGATTTACGTACATAGCGCCAACGTTAATAACGCAATGGTCATGACCATAATCGGCATTTACCTACACGCAGTCTTCGTATCATTCACACTGGGCTTCCCACTGGCCATACTTGCCTGGCTCATCACTTGGTACAGGACCGGAGACGCATTATTCATCAACTACTCCAAGACCCTGACCATGGTTTGGGCCGTGAACTTCGCCCTCGGCGCCGTCACAGGCACCATAGTGGAGTTCGGCCTACTGGATATCTGGCCAACTAGCATACTACTCTTCTCCTCCTCAGCCTTCATCCCACTCCTCTACGAAGCCACCATAGCCTTCATAGGCGAGGCAGTCCTCGTGGTCCTCTTCATGGTGGCCATCGGCAGATGGAGAGCCAGGTACACACTCAGCGTATTAATTGCTGCGTGGTTCCTAGGTTCGTTATCAGGTTATTTCATAATCACGGCAAATGCATGGATGAACGTGCCCTGGGGAATGGGTGAAATACCACACTCACTATACCCATTCTTGCCAACCTACGGTCCAGACGCCGCAAACCTAACCGCAACATTAAACCTAGCTGCACTACTTCTACACTACACAGTTGATGGTGCTGGTTCACTGGCGCTAACGAGTGTGAACTTCACGTCATTGGTGGGTACGTACTTCAACAACCCATGGCTACCAATGATAAACCCAGACGCCATAGTGACCACACTACACACATTACTCGCGGCCTACGCAATCGGCGTTGGCGCAGTGGCCCTGGCCATATCAATAAGGTACTTCAGGACCCACGACGATAAGTACATAAAGCTACTGAAGCCACTCCTCTGGATACTCACCATAGTACTCCTGGTGGAGCCCATAGTGCTTGGGCACTTCATGGGTGATGACGTTGTTACCTACCAACCACTCAAGTTCACAGCATTCACCGCATTAACCGGTGGGTCGGGCATCTATGGTTATGAGTACTACGATCCACTGGAGGCGCTGTTTGCCTATGGCAACCCATATCACCCACTCTATGGTTTTCAGTACTACATGAGTCAGTGCAGGTCATTGGGCAACTTAACCTTCGGCGAGCTCTACAGCAAGCTTGATCCAGGTATGCTTGGTTACCTCGGTCCCCTGATTAACGTGATGCTGAGCCAAAACTGTGAAGCTGCCGTCCTCTCCATGGAACCACTGGCACCATTGGTGAGTGCGTTTTACTACACAATGATTGGAGCCGGCATACTACTCGCAATAGCCTCAGTACTTGTCCTATTCACATACCTCGTCAGGGTACCCGTACTATCCACAATAACAGACTTCATAAACAATGAAATACTCAGTGTATTAATAGGTGCCGACAACGTAATGCCATTCCTAGCCTCGGTAATGGCCGTACTATCGGCGATAGCAGCCACTGCCGGCTGGGCCGCTAGGGAGATAGGTCGACAACCGTGGACTGTGTATGGATTAATAACGACTAACGAGGTGATCACCGGTGATGCCATAACGCCGGGTTTCGTGGCCTTCGTGGTTGCCATACTACTCGCTATAGCGATTGTGGGGGTCCTGGCCATGTACTACGTGGCCACAAGGCCAAGTCTACTGGATAGGATTAGGGGGTTGGTTGAGGTGGGTGGACATGAGTAATTACCTAGCCTTACTATCATTCGCCGTGTTAGGCTTCGCCCTAGAGATGCACTTAGTCTTCGTTAACGTGATTATTGGGGCTACAGTACTCACGGTAATAACCAGGTACCTGGCCTACCTGCGTCAGGACCCGAGCCTTGAGTCCGTGGCCAAAAGCATGTTCAGACTAATGGTTGTTACGGAGCTATTTGGCGGTGTCTGGGGTACTATTCTCACGGTTTTCATGGCCGGCCTATTCCCATCAATGACCGCGATATTCACTAGGGTCTACTTCTACCCAGTGGCCATTGCCTTGGTGGGGATACTCGTGAGTATACCGTTCATAGCCATTTACTGGCACCTCTGGGGTAGGGTCAGTCCAAGGACTCACAGCCTAATTGGCTTACCGCTGGCTATATCCGTACTACTCGTACCCATAGGCTTCAGGTACCTATTCGCAGGTCTTGACTACCCGCAGTACGTTACGACGAACTTCAACCCACTGACCGTATTCTCAAACCCAGTATACCCACCGCTTATTGTGCATACGCTCATTGGGGCTATGGACATTGGTGCCTTCGTAATAGCCTCAGTACTGGCCACGAGGAGGAACCTAAGCATTAAGGGCATAAGTATTGCCCTCGGCACGGGCTTAATCCTACTCGTACCACAGGCAATTGCCGGGGCCTACTACTTCACAGTCCTTGGGAGGTACGACCCATACATAGCCAGTAACATTGCGGGGCCATTACTTGGTTATGACCCTAGCTCGGTCATGTTCTACCCAGCCTTTTACGCCGCGGTAGCCCTAACCATAGCCCTGGGTATTACTGCCCTATACGCCTTCTACGCAGTCATGCAGGGAAGAGTTGTTAGGCCGGTAGTAATTAGCACAGGTTTCCTCGCCGAGGCAATACTCATACTCATGGAGTACGTGAATGATGGCTCCAGGTACCCATACCTATTCATAAGCGGTGGTTCAGGCATACCAATAACCCAACTACTAAATACATTAATACCGCTGCCCCTAATTGCCATGTACACAATGCTCCTATCAACACTGGCATTCACGGCAATATTCACAATAACCCTGTACTACGCCGTGGTAAGGAGGTTCCTACCCGAGGAGTAATAAGCTAAGACAATTCAAAAACTAGGTCTCGTCCTCTCCCTCATACTCTCAATAAGCCAAATACCCCTCCTCTCAGCCTCCTCAATGGCACCTGGCATGGCCCTTAGGCAGTAGATGACCTTAATGACCTTTCCAGGGAACTTACTAGGGAATAAAGCCACAGCTCTATTAACCTTCTCATCAAACCTGGCAATGAGCCTAGGGCCAACCCTACTCTTCGCTTCACCAATAATTGTCAACTGACCATTGGTACCGTAAACATCAAACTCAAACCTTAAGTTGAGGGTAACTCTATCAGTCCTCAGGTTAACACCTCTATCCCTAAGTAGGTGCGTAACAACGTCATTGGCTTCCTCCTCAATGGATGCCGTTATATTATCCAGGGTCTTCCTAATGACATTAACATCCCTCCTAAGTCCCCTAATTTCCTGCCACATTTTCTCTTGGTTCTCGATGAGTTTCTTGATTTCCTGCCAGATCTTGTTGTTTTCCTCGAGTATCTTGCTTTGCACCTCCCTCAGTGCATTGACCTCCCTCCAAATCCTATTATCCTCCTCCCAAAGTTTTTCCTGGTTTTCCGTGAGTCTTTGTATTGTCTCAAGGACCTTGTTCAGGGTTTCCATCATCGCTGACTGATTCTTGACCAAACCACCCACAGCATCAACCAACTGCCTAAGGGTAGATTGAATATCCGAGATACCCAAAAGCCCAATAACAGCAAGCCTAAAAACCTCATCCTCCCTCAACAAACGCAAAAACTCATCCCTAAGAGACATTCACTAATAATTTCCTCAACTAAAAATAAAAACCCACCGCCATAAGGCGAATACACGCATACCCAGCAAGCCCATGACCACCTCAAGCAGGCTCATGAGGCGCGGGACTAGGCATTACCACAACACGTGAATAAAGACCCAATACTTAATAAGTAATACACACCAAAGCCATATGCCGCTCACCAGGGAGGAGGTCATTAAGTCCCTACCACAGGGCTGGAGACTGGAGGGTAACTACATAGTCAGGGAGTTGGAGTTCAAGGAATTCATGGACTGCATAAACTTCATAAACGAATTAGCCCAAATAGCCGAGGCGGAGGAACACCACCCGGACATGATCATAACCTGGAAACACCTAACACTGAGGCTCACCACGCATGATGAAGGCGGAATAACGCAACTCGACATTGAAATGGCCAGAAAAATAAACGAACTAATAAGTAGGTGGCAGGGCAAAATACAGAGCCAAAAATAGGAAACACTAGCAGGCCCAGTGTATTCACAGACCTAGCCATAGAAATTAATAACCCTAAACCACCTAAACATGGTTATATAATCAATAAATCTATTATTTCATCTAGGTTAAGATACAAATTACTATTTACTATAGTGAATATGCCAGGTTGTTTACAATGACGCACCCCATGCGTGGTTACCGGATGGAGTGCCATACTTCCTAGTACAGCCATACGTAAAGGGCATAGTAATCACATGGTGGGGTTACTACAATACCATGTATTACCAACCAATCACACTATACGTAATAACCTACAGCAACGGAACTAAGGTTATTGAGTACAGCAACGAAACAACAATCAACACATAATAAAAGGAAAGTTCACCTCAAAATTAAAATCATAATCCACTGATCAGTATTTATTAGGATGCCGTAACCGTGAGTGACTCGGCAACAGAACCACTCGTGGAGTTGAGCATAATAACTATGGTGTATGTGGAGCCAGGACTAACACCACTGCATTGACCCACAATTCCATAACTACCGCCAGCAACCACCGTAGTCCCAACGCCATTCCAGGAACAACTGAGCACCGAACCACCGGGTCCATAAACCTTAACCCCACCAATGGTTAACTGGGTCGTACCAGCATTATAAACATTAATAGTTGTAATACCCGTAGACCCACTAATACTGGCTGAGGCCTCGACCTGCGGCGCCTCGAGAGCATGTTGACCCATGGCCTTAGCACTGTGATAGAACATCATTATTAGCGTCACACTAATGACTATGAGTACTGCCGCGATTATTACAGAGACCAATGGAGACAATTCACCCCTACTACCCATAAATTAATTATGAAAGATATAACTTTTAAGCATTGCCTATACGCAGACTTATGAGTCTACGCTTCACTAGGCCCTGGTTTAGGGCTAGGCTAGAGGAGACCTTGTTAATAGCCCTCGCAACCCCATTATTCCTGGCACAACCGGTGAGTAGGGTTATAGATGCATTAATTAATGAGGCCCAAAGGCTTAACTTCGGTTACTCACTAATTAGGCGATTATTAATCGCTAGAGCAGCACTATCTATGAATGAACCCATCACAAGGTACGTGGGTGGGTTCGGCAATATACTCGAGGTCATGACCAATGCCGAGAGGTTAGGTATTGAACCAAGCATGGCAGTGCTTTATATCCTTAGGGAACTCGATGATGCATTGAGAAGGCTAGGTAATGATTATAGAGACCTGGTAATACTCCTAGACACACTCACAATAATTACGCTGGCCATAATGCCCATGACAATAACCCTAATAAGCAAGGCCCTAAGCATTGACCCAACGACATACCTAGTAATAACCTACGCCTCAGCATCCCCAATAACAGCACTACTAAGCTGGAGCCTAGACCCGGGGCTAATAGCCATCGATAATAAATTAATGAAGTACCTGGGACTTGCCATAGTGCCAGCAATACCTATATACATAGTGATTAGGTCTATTGCATTAACATGGCTTGTCTTCTCCATAGCCTTCCTAGGCCTAAGTCTGGGTTGGTACATTGGGAAGGTTAGATCGATAATTGAAATAAGGCACACGGCAATTAATAGGGTAATGAGGGCGGTGGTTACGCCAAGACTTGAGCAGGCACAGTCAGGAAATTGGCTTGATAACTTCATTAATGAGTATGCCGGGGCAATACTCATTACAGGAATGGGAAGACCTGATGTGCTTAACATAGCCGTTACATCGTTAACCCACGTAATGAACACAATAATGGATTCCAGGAGGGTTGGGTACATATCGCTGGCCATATCGGTATCATTCATGGACGCCATACTCATCATAACGAGACTAATAGCAACCCAGGTAATTGGGGGTATGGCCCTGGTGCAATTAATGCTTCCAACGGTCATACTTGGAGGTCTCATGTGTGGTTACTTACTCGATTCCCTAATTACGGGTATATACGCCACGGTGCCCCTAGTAATCACGTACATAATCCTAACAATGGTCTAATTGGGTAAAGCCTTAATAATGCCATTTAGAATTATAAACCATGTTAACAGTATTGTTCCTAAGCCAGAAGGGTGGTGTTGGCAAGACATTAATAATCACGAGCCTAGCCACCGCACTGGCAATGAGGGGCTACAGGACCTGGCTCATCGACCTAGACCCAAACGCAACAGCATCCAAGGTCCTTGGTGCGAATAATCCAAGTAATGTTAATGGTTCATTAACGTACTTAATGGGGGTCGCAAGAACGGTTAAGGTATCAACAGCGTTTATTGAGGATGGAAACATCAGTAGCATAAGAATTATACCACCAGGCACCTCACCGGTTGCAAATCCATATGGCGCACTGCCAAGCGCTTCAGTGCTGAGCTCGAGGTTATCATCATTAATTAGGGGAATAGGTAGTTACAGGGCTAGGCCGAACTTCATACTTATAGATACGCCAGCCCTATCACCGGCCCTAAGCCCAGGGCTAACAACAGCATTAATAAGTAATACTGAGGTAATAACCCTAGTGGCCACTGACGAGCCGGGAGGCATGGGATGGCTCGGAAACATGCTGGAGTACGCCTCGGCAATAGGTCCAGGGAGGGAGAGCATCATTATCCTGAACAGGCTATCAAGCATAAAGGGAGGTCTGGACATTGGCGTTAAGAACGTGATTAAGATACTGAGGAACTCAGCAATTGAGGCGGCCTGGCGCCTGGGTTCAATACCATATTTAATCAAGGATCCAGGGCTAAGTCAATTCAGGAGGGCCATTGATGAATTAACTGCATTACTAGAGAGATTGAATGCGGAGAGAGTTTGGGCGAGACCATGAGATCCCGACACAGGAGAGGTTCCAATGAGGATGAAGATAAGGAGATTATTAAGCTCATAAAGAGGATTAGTAATAAGCCAAGGTTCAGGGTTGAGGGTGAAGTTAAGCCCAGTAGGGATGCTGTGAAGGTCTATGTAAGTAATGGACTGAAACTTCTGGAGCAGGCATTAAGGGAATTAGGTGCAAGTGAGGGTGAGACTAGGAGGACCCTAAGCATCGGTAAGAAGACATTAATTAATAATTACCCAACCCCAATCGACATAAACGAATTGGCGAGACAATTACTCACCAGCGTCAGGACTCATCAAAAACAACATCGCTCTTAACTTCCCTGGGCATCACCAAGTCCCTAGCCCTGTGGAAGAGGGCGACCAACCTAACCCACTCAGCCTCATCAATGTCAAAGCCCGAGTAATGCCTAAGGAATGACTCCCTATCACCAATCTCCCTAACCACGAAGTCCTCACCAAAACGCCCACCCAGGAACCTGATAAAAACGTCCTCATGCAAAGCCCCATCCCAAGCAATGACGGGCTTACCACCATCAACAACCCACGCATTCACAACCCTCCTAACAACCCCACCACCCACCTCAAACCTACCCATGAGAATCACAACCAACTTAATGGATTCAATAGGTGCACCATAGCTCCTAAGCCTCACAAGAGCTTCATTAATGCCCTCTGCATGCATTGTAGTTGCGCCACCAACCTGCCCACTCATGATCGCATGAAGCCAGGCCACAGTATCCTCAGCACTCCTAACTTCATTAACAAAGATATAATCAGCACCAACCCTAAGCGCATGAACAAGCCTCTGGAAAAGCGGTATAGACCTGACGCCGGCCCCATGGCCCTCACGACTAAGCAACGGAATAACACCACCCGCATAATCACCAACCAACTCCTGAGGCAGTAAAACCTCGTCAATATCCTCAACCTTGGCAATCACCGTGCTCGGGGACAACGCCGACATCAAGGCCGCGGACATACTCGTCTTACCGGAGCCTGCAGGCCCAATAACGAGTACCGGAACACCAACCTCAAGTGCCAGCCAAAGATAGGCCGCGAGCCTCGCATCGATCGAGCCAAGCCTAACCATGTCAATCAACTTCCAAGCCCTCGTGGGGAAAACCCTAATACTAACCCTGGTCCTATCCGTAACATCGAAGGAGTCAATACTTATCCTAAGCATCGGCCTATGAACCCTATCATAGGTCTCAATCGACGGATTATAATAAGTTGGGTAAACCCCAACCCTATCGCCAATAATACTAATCAACAGCTCGATCTCGCGGTTACTCGGCACAATATTCGACTGACAATCACCAAGACTACTCAACTTAAAATGAACCCTAGCCCCTGGCGTCATGTAAATATCCGTAAGACCAACCTCATCACCAATAAGCATCACGGGCTCCAGAACACCATAGTTATAGAGACCCCTAAACAGGAGTGAGGCCCACCTATTGGTATCATCGCTTGATGCATCAACACCAATACTCCTCAGGTAAGCATTAACCTCAATCCTCAGGGCGTTGATCACGGCATCATCAAATCCCAAACCCCTCGAAACACTCCTAACCACGGCATCCCTAACCCTAGGCATATACCTCGTTATGAACGCCTCAAGGTCAAAATCATCAATACCAGGAAGCACTGAATCACCAACATCAATAAAACAACCACTACCCCAAACAGTGCTGTAGATAGTCACTGCGCTGGGAAAACCACGGAACGAAACCCTACGGCTAAAGACAACCTCACCATCAACAACACCCACAGAACGACTATAGAACAAGCCCATATAAAACCATAAACAAACCCCTTAATAAGTTATGAGGGGTAAAACTAATTAATGAGGTCTCAATTAAATAATCATGTTCAGACTAGGTAATAGGAAGAAGAAATTAGCAGGTAATGAGGAGATCGAGGAGGAACTTGTAATAGATAACGAGGATAAGGATGAATTCGGACTAACAGCACCCTCAACTCAAATAACAAATCCTCAATCATCAACGCACCAGCAAGACATAACGGACATAAGGGGCTACATAGATGAGTTGAGTAGGAGGATTGAGGAGGTAATGAGTATTAAGAACGACTTGGACAGGCTAACACAAATGAAACCCACAATAGAGAACTACATAAGTACATTGAACGAGATAGTAAAAACACTGGGCGAGATCGAAAACCTACTAAACAAGCTCGAGGAGCTCAGGAAGAGGCTATGACAATAATAACAGTAACAAGTGGCAACGTAGGCGGTGTAGGGAAGACAACAATAACCCTAGCCCTACTAATGAATACGAAGAACATGGCCTACATAGACCTAAGCCCAGACAACCGCTCCCTATCCCTACTCCTCGGCCTAAACCCAAGGACGGACATAATAGACAGTGTACGTGGCGGTAAGTACATGATGTATGTGAGGGATGGGAACGCAATCATACCAATAAGACATAGGGAATACCTAGAGTTAAGGCAGATTAGTGAAATAGCGCCAAAAGAGGTGCAAAGAATGCTGAAGGCTCTAGAGAAAACACTAATCAGTAATTATGGGGTTGAGAACCTCATAATAGATACAATGAGCACGATAAACCTAGGATTAACAAGAGGCACCATAGAAACCGCAGACAAACTATTAATACCATTAATTAAAGAAAGAGCCGAATTAATAAGGAGATCCATACCTAGTGTAAGCGTTAAGCATGTTATCTACGCAATGAACATGGTTAGGGAAAGCATAAAGTCAAGCGATACAGCCGCAGTAATACCATACATAGAAGGAGCAAACAACCAACTCGAGGTTGCTGATAGAATTAGAAACTATGTAAAGAATTTAATAAAGGCTATTCTTGAATAGCCTTGGGTTAAATCAATGATGATAGGTGATTCATCACCATCGACATAAAACCATTAAGCGCAGTGGCTATTGCAGTCAAACCAACCGAATTAAGCACAGCAGGTAATATACCCATTAACAGGACGAGAACCACACCCATTGCCGCCAGGGCACCGATAATACGCCTAATACTAGACCACTCAATGAGTGAGTAACCAATCAGTGACTGAACAAGAGCAAGAAAACCAAGAAGACCTAAACCAGCTATGGTCATTAGTATGAGCACAGCAGCCACAAAAGCCATAAAATCAACAGTATTACTTACAATGCCCTGAATCGCAGATTCAGCAGCAGCGTAGGGATCCATTAAACCTAGGCTGAGCAATATTGCCATAATACCAATGAAGGATAAACCCCTAATTAAGGTTAAGTAACATAAAATCACACTACACCAAAAATAATGCTACTCAATGCCTAATAGCCCTAAACAGTCTGGTTAGGGCATTATTAGCGAGACCAAGTCTATATAGGTATGATGGCCCAACCAGTTCGTAAGCCATACTCACTAATTCCTCAATGGGCTTCGTATAAGGCATTAAGGCGTAGTACCACTTCTGCGAAACCTCAACACCAATTATGGCGTACGGGTCCCAACGAGCAACTAGCTTAGCCCTAACACCATTAACCACGAACTGCCTACCAACCCTCTCATACCTATTCTCACCCACGAAGCCAAGTTCATTAATCAACTCATTAAATGTCCTAAAATTCGTGGGTTCACCAATCACGAAGAACGGAGACTCAGGAGTAACCTTAAGGTAATGCCTACAACCCTCCATGGAAGCCCTATTACAAACCTTAACAATTCTACCGCCTGGGTAAGCCTCAAGAACCCTCTCCACAGAAACCACGGAGTCAGGCTCATAGGAACTAACAACAACAAGAGCATCAGCCCTACCAAGCAAATCAGTAAACTCGGGTTGGGCGAGACTCATGGGAGGCAAATCAACAATGGCAAGGCCCTCAAAATCCTGTGGAGGCAACCCCTGCCTAATCCCAACAAGTCTCGATAACCTATTAACACCATCAACAAAATCACTAAGGTAGTAATAAACCCCCGTGCAAACACCAAGGCCACAGGAGTAATCAAACAACTCATGCCTAAAACCCCTAAGTGATAGTATGGCTGACAAACCAAGCGCCACAGTGCTCTTCCCAGTGCCTCCCTTAATTCCGCTGGTTACTACGATTAGCATCCAATTATGACCATCTCAGGGCAATATTTATATTACTTTTGCCCAACTCAATCACTTAAATACCCAGAGCAACGTAGTTTACCAGCCGCATTGATTTACTCAGCAATGCTTCATTTGTAAAACGAAATAGACAGACTCATAAAGCCCCCGGAAAGCTCTAGTTCCCTTGTCAGGGCAGATTAATGAGCAACTTCTGGAGTAGGTACCTACACCCAAGGCTTGCGGATGTGATTGAGGAGTTTGGTTACCTAGAGCCAACGCCGGTTCAGGAGAGGGCGATACCCAGGGTGCTCAGCGGTGTCAATGTCCTAATCACAGCGCCCACGGGCAGCGGCAAGACCGAGGCCGCCATGTTCCCAATAATGAGTGAGATACTGAGTGAGGGCTTAGCGGGTGGTGTTGCGGCGATTTATATAACGCCGGCAAGGGCGCTCAATAGGGACGTGAACGTTAGGCTAAGGGAGATAGCCAATAGGCTGGGCATAACCACAGCCGTTAGGCACGGTGATACACCGGAGAGTGAGCGTAGGAGGCAGGTTAGGGAGCCCCCCACGATACTCATAACCACACCCGAGACACTGCAGGTAATCCTAGTAATGAGGAGCATGAGGAGAGCCCTAAGGAATGTGAAGTGGATAATCATTGACGAACTACACGAATTAATGAACGATGAGAGGGGTGCCCAGCTATCCATAGCCCTGGAGAGACTCGTGAACATAGCCGGTGAGTACCAGAGGATTGGGCTCTCCGCAACCATTGGAAACACCGAACTAGCCAGTCAATTCCTAGCCGGCATAGGTAGGCAAGTGGAGGTGGTGAGTGTGGACGTGAGTAGGGAGATGGAGATAAGCGTGGAGTACCCCGAGGCATCCGAGGAGGATATGGGCTTAGCTGAGGAGTTAAATACCATACCCGAAACCGCCGCGAGACTCAGGAGAATCGCTGAAATAGTAAGCGGGCATAGGGCAACCCTGATATTCACGAACACGAGGGACGAGGCAGAACTACTGGGGCATAGACTCAGTAGAGTGATTGGTGATGACGCGGTCGGTGTCTACCACGGATCACTGGACAGGGAGGAGAGGGAGGGTCTCGAGGAGGGCCTGAGGAATGGTAGGGTCAGGGCGGTGGTCACCACGTCAAGCCTTGAGCTGGGCATCGACATTGGGCACGTAGATGCCGTAATACAGTACTCAAGCCCGAGGCAAGTCACAAAGCTAATCCAGAGGGTCGGCAGGAGCGGGCATAGACTTGGCAGGAGAGCCATTGGTTACGTAATTGCGAGGGACACCGACGATTACCTTGAATCCCTCGTAATCGCCAGGAAAGCCCTAAACAACGAGTTAGAGAGGGAGGTTGAATACCACGAGAAAGCTCTCGACGTGCTCCACCACCAGATCGCGGGCATGGTGATTGAAGCTAGGATCGAGGGCAGGACATTAACGATTAATGGCGTCCTAAACACAGTGAGGAGGGCACACCCATACAGGGAGTTAACGCCTGAGGAGCTCATGGATGTCTTGAGGTTCATGGAGGGTAGCAGGCTCGTCAGGGCTAATGAGGACGGAACAATAACACCGAGGAGGGGGCTCCACAGGTACTACTTCGAGAACATATCCATGATACCAGACCAAAAACACTACAGGGCCAGAGACATGATCACAAACAGGGCAATTGGGGAGTTGGATGAGGAGTTCGTGGAGACCACAGAGCCAGAGACACAGATAATACTTGCGGGCAGGCCCTGGAGAATAGTCAGTATAGACCACGAAAAGAGGGAGGTAGTCCTAGAACCACTGAATCAAATCCTAAACGCAGTACCCACCTGGATCGGCGAGGAAATACCAGTACCAACCGAGGTAGCCCAGGAAGTATGCAGACTAAGGGATGAGTTAATAAGTACCATGACAAACGGTGCAGACCCAACCACGGTACTGAGAAACTACCCAACAGACGAAACCCCCAACCCACTCATCGAGGAGTCAAGACAGCAGGCAGGTACCGAGATCACGGAGTTCACCAACACCATAAACATTGAGTGGAGGGGTAGGGATTCCGTGATCCACGCATGCCTAGGCACCAAGGGAAACCAGGCACTAGCCCTATACCTGGCCAAGTACATTGGGCAGAGGTATAGGGTTGCCGTGACCTACGTGACCGACCCATACAGGGTACTCATAACAACACCAATAGGCATACCGCCCCAGGCAATCACCGAGGCCCTAAACCAAAGCCCGGACTACGTTGATGGGGAATTGAGAGATGCCATAAGAAGCACGAGACTGTATAAGTACAGGTTCATACACGTGGCGAGGAGATTTGGGGTGCTGCCGAGAGAATCCGTGGACGTGAACATCGAGAGACTAACCACGGCTCTTAGGGACACGGTTGTAGACAGGGAGGTCATCAGGGAAATACTAACCGAAAAAATAAACCCAACACCACTCAAGCAATTGATAAGCAAAATCAGGGAGGGGAGGATGAACATAAAGATCACTAAAGTCGAACAATACACACCAACAGCCCAACACATAATAAACCAAGCAAGCAAATACGACACAGCAATCCAAGGAATACCAACAACCACAATCCTACAACTACTAAAGAAGAGGATCGAGGAAAGAGAAGTAACACTACTATGCCTAAACTGCGGGTGGCACACCACAACCAAGGTCAAGTACATACCAGAACAAGTCAAATGCCCAAGGTGCGGCATGAGACAAATAGCCGTGCTAAAGCACGGAGAAGACCCAACAAGAGCATACGAAATAACCAAGAAAGCCAGGAGAAACCAAAGACTAACAAAGGAGGAACAGGAAAAATGGCAAGAACTAACACAAACAGCTCTAGCAGTCCTACAATACGGCAAAAAAGCCATAATAGCCCTAGCAGCACACGGAGTAGGACCAACAACAGCAATACGAAAGGTCCTACCAAAAGCAAAGACAGAACAGGAACTCTACCAACAAATACTAGAGGCAGAACGACAATACCAAAAAACAAAACCCTTCTGGAACGAATAACAACACCAAAAACTACGAAGAAAAAACTTATAAAACACAAAAACAAGGAAACCAACCGCACAATGAGTCCCCAACCAAACCACCCGGGAACAGCCCGGGCGGAAGGTTGGGGATGATCCAACCCCAACCATACCCAAACCCAACTCCCGAACAAACCCCATCCCCAAGAAACCGGTTGATCCTGCCGGACCCGACCGCTATCGGGGTGGGGCTAAGCCATGCGAGTCGTACGCCCGGGGTCCGCCGGGCGTGGCGCACGGCTCAGTAACACGTGCCTAACCTACCCTCGGGAGGGGGACAACCCCGGGAAACTGGGGCTAATCCCCCATAGGGGAAGGGTGCTGGAAGGCCCCTTCCCCGAAAAGGACTGCGGTTGATCTACCGCAATCCGCCCGAGGATGGGGGCACGGCCCATCATGGTAGTTGGCGGGGTAACGGCCCG
>ERZ1669247.128-NODE-128-length-34359-cov-5.156512_pt1 | contig 34359 bp, 38 predicted proteins | sample MGYA00579297_ERZ1669247 | MGnify/ENA primary metagenome ERZ1669247 (study PRJEB41166, sample SAMN08046056) | hot springs metagenome | biome: hot spring; feature: acid hot spring; material: thermophilic sediment; isolation source: thermophilic sediment from acid...
CCCCCACGTTCTGTAATCTTGCCAATGCAAAGATCATTACTATGAATGCCCAGATGTCAAAAATTATGGTGATCATGCCGATTACAGGTATGGGTTGTAGCCATATAAACATGATCGAAGGTATAACACCGTAGATCATAGCAGAAAATGTGTTTTGATACGGGTTCTTAAATGCCTTGAATAGCTTTCCAAAGGCGTGGTAAAGCAAAGCAGTTATAAAGAATCCAATAGGCGCTGCTATCCATATGCTAAAGATGCCTATCAATGCGAAAATAATTGGATTTGCGCCAAATAGAGAAAATATAATGTAAAGTACTAAAGGAATCAGGCTAAATTTGTAGTAGAACGAAAGTGCTCCACCTATGCCACGGTTTTCATAGTTTGCCTTGGTTGGATGCAACATTATATTAAATCCTTCCTTCATCTGGTCTACGAATATCATAGAACCACGCATTTATTGAGCAAGTAAGGTATATAAAGCTTTTGAATTTAATTTCAAGCCCTGCAAAATCTCAAAGAAATATATTTATAGCTTTTCGTGCAATAATTTAGTTGCCAAACGGCCATAGGAACAGGGTAACGCCCGATCCCATTCCGAACTCGGAAGCTAAGCCTGTTCACGATATGAAATACTGCCCTTCTGGGCGGGAAAGCATATTGCTGTTTGGCATTTACTTTTCTCTTACATAAAGCTCCTCTATGGCACTAAGAAGAATGTTCTTGTACTCGTTTTCCGGCAATTCTTTGCTTATCTCCTTTACCTTCTTTTCTGCTTCCTCCCCATATCTTTTTGCTGTTTCCTTTGCATAGCCAAGCCCATCGTATTTTTCTATCATCTCCCTTAAGAAGTCTATTTCCTCTTTCGTCTTATCCTTCCTCTCTTTTGCGTATATCTTGTCTATCTTCTCTTTTTCCTCCTTTGTGGCGTTCTTGTATGTATGAAGTATTATAAGTGTCACTTTGCCTTCATACAAGTCCCCAAAGTTTTTCTTGCCAAACTTCTTCTCATCGCCAACCATGTCAAGAATGTCGTCGGTTATCTGGAAGGCAATGCCTGCATTCTTTCCTACTTCTTTGAACTTTTCAAGAACTTCATCGCTTTGCCCCGCAACAATTGCACCAAGCTGCAAGGGCCCATAGACTGTATAATAGCATGTTTTGCTATCAACAATCCTGTAGTAAAGATTTTCATCGGCTTTTGCAAGATTTTTGGTATAGTGGATGAATTCATTTTCGATATGCTGCCCCTCAACTGTATACTCAAGCATGTCATAAAATTTATTGTAGAGTCTTTTTCCCTTTTCTGGGCTATATTTCATGGCATAGTCAAAAAGCATGCGCCACATGGCCATGTGGCCCAAATTGCTTGCATTCATTGCATGTACCCAGCCATAGAGCTTTTGTATGGCCGGCTTTCCTCTTCTAAGGTCTGAGTCGTCTTCGCAGTCATCTTGCATGAGAATCCAGTCTTCAGAAAGTTGTTCTGCAGCAGCTGGCAAGGTCAGCTCTTCCAGGCTTGCTCCGAAAAGCAATCCGCTTAGCAAAACAAGCCCAGGTCTTCTATAGCTTCCCTGCCTGTCTATATAGTCCCTTGCAATCGTGTAGAACTGCCTGGGCTCCTTTATAGGAACATAGTTGCATATCGTGTTGTAAATTCTCTGCCTATGCATCTCTATAAATTCTTTAAAGTTCATAAAATCAACTACTATTTTGATTGCATGCTTTTTATCTTTTTTGATTGATACTGGCAATAATCTATAAGAGGGCAGCCTTCGCATTTTGGTACTTTCTTGCAAAACCTCTTTCCAAGCTCAACAAACTGTGCATGAAAGTCCTTATACAATTCCAAATCCTTTCTCAGCCTTTTTTCAAAATATTCTTTGAGATCATCATATTCTATCTCTTCATCAATTCCATAGACTCTGTGCATTATCCTTCTCGTATATGCATCTACTACAAAGGTGGGCTTCTCCGCAGCATATAGTATTATAGAATCAGCAGTCTCCTTTCCTATGCCATTAAGGCTAAGAAGCTCTTTCCTAAGCTCATCCTTGTCTTTTCGGAAGAACTTTTCTAAGCCGCCGCTTTCCTTTATGTAAAGGGCAAGCCCCTTTAGCCTTTTTGCTTTTTGCCTGTAAAAGCCAGCAGGTCTTATCAAGCTCTCGAGTTCAGAGAGCTCAATGCTTGCGAGCCTATCAATTGAGACGGCATTTCTTTCTTTCAGGTTTTTTATCGCCTTCTCTACATTCTTCCATGCCGTGTTTTGCGTCAGCACTGCCCCAACTACTATCTCTTCCTTCGTCTCCCCAGGCCACCAGTTCAAGAATCCGAAATTTTTCCTAAGCCTAGAATAAAGCTCGCTCAGCCCAAGCATCCAAACACTAGAGCTTTATCTCCCCAGAGTCTATCTGTGCTATTATCTCCTTTGCATCCTTGCCTTCGCATGTTATATTCATGCTTTTGCATGTGCCAAGGACCTGCTTTACCTTCTCTGCAAAGCTCTTCCCGTATAGCATGCTATCTTTCATCTTTGCTATCTTCTTTACCTGCTCGAGTGTTATATTACCGGCAACCTCTTCTTTGTTCTTTGCCCCATGCTGTATGCCGAGCTCCTTCAATATGAGTGCACTTGTTTGCGGGGAGCCTACTTCTACCTTGTAACTTTTCGTTGAAGGATCTACACTCACCTTTACAGGCACTTTTATTCCTTCAAACGCCTTTGTTTTTTGGTTTATCTCCTCTATTATCTTTGCAATATTTACTCCAAGCGGTCCCAACGCAGGCCCAAATGGTGGTCCGCCGGTAGCTTTTCCACCCTCTATTAATCCAGTAATTACAACCTCGCTCATAAAGACACCTTTACATTTTCTCTGCTTTTTCTATCACTCTTGCAGTATTGGATTTTGTAGTGACAGGGATAGGCACAGCAACATCCATCAGTTCAACAGTTATTTCATCTTTTGATGGGTCAACCTTTATAACCTTTGCCTTATAGCCCTTGAATGGGCCTGTAAGGAACTCGACTACATCATTGATTCCTATCTCTTGTGCGCTCCTCTTAACTTCAAGCATGGTATTAAGTTCGCCTTCGCTAAGTGGCTTTGGCAGCATGCCTTTTACATGTGGCTCGTTCATTATAAGATCCCTGCACGCCACTTCGCTTTCTGCTTCAACTATAAGGTAGCCTTTCATGCCTTCGACAAGAACGATAGAGTATATAGGCAGGTTTGTCTTCATTACCTTGTTTTCCAATATATCTACCGTTATCTTCTCCTGGCTTGAAGTTACTCTTATTACAAAATACATGTTCTTCAACCCGTTATATATTTTAAACTTCAATTTTTAAAGATATACTATGAAATGCTTAATAGTCAAAAAGGAAAATGCAGAAAAGGCAAAAAAGTATCTGATAAAGCACGAATTGATGGCCAAGGAATATAAGGTATTTGGAAGAAAATCATTTATATATTTTCCTATTCTAAAGGCCAATGGCGAACTTAAGAAACTTGGCACAATAGGAGACGCGCCTTTTGAGAAAAGCACTGCAAAAATAGACTACAAAAAGGAATTCAACCGTCTTATCGGGAAAGAGAAAGGGGGCGCTTCTCACGGCTACGATCTCTTGGGAAACATAGCAATAATAGATGCTGAGCCCAAGCTTGCAAAGAAGATTGCTGAGCTGATAACTCATATAAATAAAAATGTCAAGACAGTGCTCAGAAAAGCTGGTGCAGTTGAAGGAGTATACAGAAAAAGGGCTTACAGATACGTACTCGGAAAGAAGAATTTTGTAGCACATTATAAGGAAAACGGCTGTATTTTCGAATTCGATGTCAGGAAGGTATTTTTTTCGCCTAGGCTTGCATACGAAAGGCAAAGGATCGCCAGCCAAGTAAAAGAAGGCGAGAATGTAGTTGTCATGTTTGCAGGCGTAGGGCCTTTTGCCATTGAGATTGCAAAGAAGGTTCCTTCATCAAAAGTTGTGGCTATTGAACTAAATAGGCACGGTTACAAATACATGCTTAAAAATATTAAGTTAAATAAGGCAAGTAATGTGATACCCATATTGGGGGATGTTTCAAAAGTTTCAAAAAAATTCAAGGGTTTTGCAGATAGGATAGTAATGCCGCTTCCAAAAGAAGCCAATAATTTCCTTGATTCTGTATTGGCCGTGGCAAAAAAGAAAGCTATAGTCCACTACTACAGATTTACCAGCAGAGACTCCAAGTTCAGCAGGGTGGAAAAGGAGATAAATGATTTTTTTAAAGGCAAAGCAAGAGTAAAAATAGTCAATGAAAGGCTTGTAAGGCCATACTCTTCCAAGGAGGTAGAAGTTGTTATAGATTTTACCATAGAAAAATAAATGTGATTAGATGAGGGCGCAGAGTGCTATAGAATTCCTAAGCACATATGCCTGGGCGTTTATCATAGTGGCTCTCTTCATTGCTACAATAACCCTGTTGGTAACGATAAAAAATCCGCAGGAATACTCCCCTTCCTCTTGCTATATAACTCCTGAGCTTCTTTGCTCCCAGTCTGTTTTCTATACAAACATGACAGCATCAACCTTCGGAATAGTGTTTTCAAATAATCTCGGCACACCGCTCTATCTTCCAAACAACGCATTTACTGTCTACTTGCCATACACAAGCTATTCTTATACCGGAACGTGCCTGCCATCTAGCCTTCCTAAAGGTGGTACCGCCACATGCATGGCGAAGATAAAAAATGCTTACTCAATCGGTGTGCAGATCAACCCGTATTTCAAGATACAGTATTCTGTATGTTCAGGCAAAAGCTGCCAGACTTTTAATACCACCGGAACCTCCTCTGATATCGTATTTTATTCTAAGTCTATATTTAGCAATCTTTTACTTCTTACCAGCACCGGCACAGGCAACGTTATACTTAACGGTGTAGTATATCCAAGCAATTCAGTTGTGCCGTTGATAAACAACATTAAATACAATATATATGCGCAGCCGCCAAATGGTTATACCTTTAACAGCTGGATACCTTCGAACGCTGTCCTTGGAAGCACGGCATTGCAGTCTACAACAGTCTATTTGACGCAAAACGGTTCTGTAGAAGCAGCATTCACGCCATCTTAGCGAAAAGAGAATTTATCAAGAAGCTTGCTCGCAAGAGTTAAAAATCTTTTCAATTAAAATATTATTACATTCGCGTGTTCTTTATGGCAAAGAAAGAACTAGAAAATAAACTGATAGCTGCAGTCAGAGTCAGAGGCAGAGTCAATGTAAGAGAGAGCATAAGCACTACGCTAGAAAGGCTGAATCTTAAGCGCGTAAACAATCTCTCGCTCATAAGAGGGAGCAAATCAAGCATAGGCATGCTACAAAAATGCAATGACTACATAACCTATGGCGAGATAAGCAAAGACGTACTTAGAAAGGTTCTGGAGAAGAGCGGCATGAATATAGAAGAAGACTCGCTAGAAAATCTATTTAACGGCTCAAAGACCCCAAAAGAACTCGGCATAAAAATGCCTATCCGCATGAGGCCTCCGAAGCACGGGTATGAAAGCACGAAAAGAAGCTTTACAGTTGGAGGCTCGCTTGGTTACAGGGCTGAAAAAATAAACGACCTCATAAAGAGGATGATCTAATGGTAGTAAGGCACGAAAAGAGAAACAGGAAATACCATGGCACCAGAAGCTGGGGCGCTGGCAACATAAAAAATAACAGAGGGGCTGGCGACAGGGGTGGAGTGGGCAGAGGCGGAAGGAAGCACAAGTTTACCTACCTTGTCGTTTATGAAAAAGAGAGCTTAGGCAAAAGGGGCTTCAACTCATGGAAAAGAAAAGAGCTTAAAGAGATAAGCCTTGAGGGGATAAACAAGCTTGCAAGCAGGCTCAACGAAGAGAAGCCCACAATAGAGCTAAGGGGATACAAGGTCCTTAGCAACGGAAACCTGGAGAGGCCGGTTATAATAAAGGCCGATGCTTTTTCTAAAAAAGCTTTTGAAAAGATAAAAAATGCGGGCGGCGAAGCGCTTATTGCCAAGCAAAATGCATAAGCATTTAATATTTAACAGGAGTCAAAAATAATAGATTCAAGCAGATTTTTATGGAGAGCCTAAAGATTGCATACTATACAGACACATACCTACCAGCTGTAGACGGTGTGGTAACATCGATGCTCAACTTCAAGAAAGAGCTTGAGAGAAGGGGGCATGAGGTCTATATAATTGCAAGCGGCGACGTGGTTTCGAGAAAAAAATATTCCAACGAGCATGTTTACATAATGCCTGGGCTCAGCTTTAAGCCGTATCCCCAATACAAGCTAGCATTCTTTCCATATCATACTGCACTCATTATCCAAAAAGAAAAAATTGACTTGCTGCATGCGCAAACGCCATTCTTCATGGGGTTCACAGCCCTTTCGATAGGGAGAATGATGAAGTATCCAGTGGTGGGCTCTTTTCATACCTTCATAAACAATAGAAAGCTTCTCGACGAGTACTATCCTAAAAACAAGCTCTTAAAGAAGTTCACCAGAAAATATCTTTGGAAATACACAAAATTCTTCTATAGAAGTTGTGATGTTACAATAGTTCCTACCAAGACCGTAAAAGAGATTCTAAGAAAGGAGAGAGTGACAAATACTGAAGTAGTTCCCAACAGCGTAGATACAGAAAAGTTCAATCCAAAGGTAGATGGTGGGGAGATAAGGAAAAGGTTCAACTTGAAGGATCACGTCGTGCTTTATGTCGGAAGGATAAGCAAGGAAAAGAGGCTAGAGGTTATGCTTAAGGCTGCGAAAGTGCTTTCAAGAAAAAGGAACGATATCTCATACCTGATAGTTGGGCATGGGCCTGCGATGGAGCACTACAAGGAAATGGCAAGGAGGTTTGGCCTCTTTGGCAGCGTAATATTTGTGGGGTTTGTACCTGATGCCGAGCTGCCAAAATATTACGCAACTTCAGACATGCTCTGCATGCCTTCCACCTTCGAAACTCAAGGGATTGTCGCCATAGAGGCGATGGCAAGTGGCAAGCCGGTGGTAGGAGCAAAGTATCTTGCCCTAAATGAGCTCATCAAAAACGGCAAGAATGGCGAAAAGTTTCCGGCAGGGAATTACCTCGCGTGCGCTAAAAAAATAGAAAAGGTTTTAAATAGTTCCAACATATATAAGAGAAACGCTGTTGCCCTTGCTAGGGAGTTTTCAGTTTCTAAAGCAACAGATAAATTATTGAATATTTATAATAAAACATTAGAAAAGGCGATTTACTGAAAGTCGAAGAGCCAGCAAGCAAAGAAAATGCGCAAGAAAACCAGGTAGGGAACATGCCAAAGGATGCCCAAGCCCAAGCTCAGCAAGCACCAGAAAAGAAGGGTGAAGAGATAAAAGACCCAAGGCTTGATGCAATAAGAAAAGGCATAGAGGAAGAGAAAAAGAAAAGGTACGGAATAATAGATGAGCTCAAGGTGCTTAGGAAAAAGGTGGGCTTCAAGAAGGCTGAGCAGTCAGCGATACTGAAGCTCCTCGAGACAAACAAGGAGCAGGAAAAAAAGATAGGCTATTTGCTAAGGCTCAAGGAGAAGCTCGAGTTCAAGATCTCAACTGAAGCCTCTACTTTAGATGCTGAGAAAGATCTTATAAGAAAGATAAATGAGGTCAATGAGGAGCTTGACAGGGCCATAAAAAAGAAAAGGCTGGCCAGAAGGGCCGAGCTTCTTAGCAGCGACATCGAGGAGTTGAACAAGAAGATAGAAGAGAAGGAGAAGCTTGTCAAGGAATCAGAGAAGAAACTCGACGAACTATATGACAATCTGAGGGAAATACTTGGAAAGAAAAGAAACAAGCAGAAGGAAAAGAGGTCTCCTCCTAAAGAGCAGAAGATAAGTCTAGCAGACATAGCCGTAATAAAGGAAAAGAAAAATAAAAATGAAAATATCAACGCAAATGGAGATGAAAATAATAATGCTTCAAATGACGAAGAAGCAGTAAATTAAGGTGTTTTTTTGAAATTAAAATTTTTTGGCGCTGCGCACGAAGTAGGGCGCAGCTGTATATTGTTAGAAAGCGGGAATTCAAGGATCCTTCTTGATTGTGGCGTTAAGCTTGGAGAGAAGGAAGAATACCCTGTAATAAGCGACGAGGAATTCAAAAATATAGACGCAATAGTGATAACGCACGCCCATCTTGACCACGTAGCATATCTACCACATGTTTTTTCAGCAGGATGGAGCGGATTTGTCTATTCTACAAAGCCAACATTCGAACTCTCAAATGTGCTTATAAGCGATTACATGAGGATCTCGAATCCAAGCAACGTTACGAAGACGGGTTTAGCAAAGATGCAGAAGAGCTTTAGGCTCGTAGAATACCATAAGGAGTTCAAGATAAAGGACTTTGTGCTAAGGTTCATTCCAGCGGGGCACATACTTGGGAGTGCAGCAGTAGAGATAAGCGCAGAGGGAAAGAAGATACTTTATACAGGCGATATAAACTTGAGGAAAAGCAGATTGCTTGATGCTGCGCATGTGGAGCACTTGCATATTGATACACTTATAACGGAGAGCACCTATGGAGGCGACAAGGACATATTCCCATCTGAGCGCGAACAATTGGGAAAAATGCTGCAGAGCATAAAGGAGACGATATTGAGAGGAGGCAAGATAATAATACCAAGCTTTGCCGTGGGTAGGGCCCAGGAGGTGCTTTTCATACTCGACGATTATATAAGGTCAGGACTTCTTCCAAAGGTCCCTATATATGTTGACGGCATGATAAACAAGGCAATGCGCATCCACAGGCACAATGTGATATACTGCAGGGATGAGCTTCAAAAGCGCATACTCATGAGCGAAGACGATCCATTCAAGAGCAAAAACTTCTATATTATAGACACAAAGAAGAGCAGGAGCAATGCAATACGCGAAGAGGGCTCTGGTATAATAGTCACAACGAGCGGCATGATGACAGGCGGGCCTGTAATGAGATATGTAGAGAAGCTTGGAGGCAGTGACATGAACAAGCTTATACTTGTCGGCTATCAGGCAGAAGGCACGCCAGGAAGAAAGCTTGCGGATGGAGCCAAGGAGCTCGAGATAAACGGCAGAAAAGTAGAGATAAAGATGCAGGTCGAGCTCTACCATTTATCTGCACACGCAGACAGGCCGCAGCTCCAGAAGATGGTAAGTGGCTTGGAAGGGCTCAAGAAAGTCTTTGTGGTGCATGGCGAAGAAAACAAGAGCAATGAATTTGCACGCTACCTTTCAAGCAGATACGAGGTGCATGTTCCAAAACTCGGGGAGGAATTCTCCATATAGTTAAATTTTTATATGTTTATCTGTATAATATCTTAAAGCTTGTTTTCCCGCAAGCACTGCAGTTTTGCAGGAGGGATTTTCATGCTAGAAGATAAATTTGATGAATTTGCAAAATTCTTGAATGAAGAAAAGGGCAAGAGGAAGTTCAGGCAGAGCGTTGAGCTTGCCGTAAATTTCAAAGGCATTGACTTCTCAAAGCAGGACAACAGGCTCAACATGGAGATAGTTTTGCCTTATAGCAAGGGCAAGGTCAGCAAGGCAGCAGTATTTGCAACCGATAGGAACTTGGTCTCGAAGGCAAAAGAGTTGGGGGTAGAGGTAATAGATGGTTCGCAGATAGACTCGATAGCAAACGACAAGGCAAAGCTCAATTCATTGCTGAATTATGAGCTGCTTGCACAGCCCAGCCTGATGCCTGAGATTGCTAAGAAGCTTGGTCAGTTCCTGGGCCCAAGGAACAAGATGCCAAAGCCCATTTTCAATGCTGACGAATTGCAAAAGTTTGTTTCAAATATAGCAAAGCGCATCAGTATAAAGAGCAAAGGAAGGTTCCTGCCTACTGTTCACTGCGTGGTTGGGAGCGAGGAGATGAAGCCGGAGGAGATTTTTGAGAATATAAAAGAAGTAATCAACAACATTTCAAGGAAGGTGAGTGCAAATCACTTGAGATCAGTTTATGTTAAGCTCAGCATGAGCAAGCCGCTCAGGCTATTGTAGTGATTTTTATGCCTATGCTAAAAAAAGAGAAGATTGAATTTGTAAATAAGCTCAAGGAGGAGCTGAAGAACTACAAGACAGTAGGCATAATGCCCATAGACGCGCTCCCTGACAGGCTTGTGCAGAAAATAAGGAACTCTTACAGGGGGGACACAAAAATAGTATTTGCAAGAAAAAACCTAATACTCAAGGCTTTAGAAGGAAACAGTGAGCTTTCAAAGCTTGCTGAATTTGTAAAGGGAAACAGCGTTGTCTTGCTGAGCAACAAGGACCCAATAACAATCTACAACGAGATAAAATCAAACAAGCTTAAGCTTGCAGCAAAACCAAACCAAATAGCTCCAAATGATATAGTGATAGAGGCGGGAGAAACAACAATACCGCCGGGACAGGGTGTAACAGATTTGAAGGCAGCAGGCATAGACGTGCAAATTCAAAAGGGAAAAGTCATAATTTCAAAATCAAAGGTTCTCGTGCCTAAGGGCTCAAAGATCTCAACAGCAGTATCAAAAGCACTAAGAATGCTTGATATTCTTCCATTTGAAGCAGTGCCGAGCCTTAGCGGTGCTGTCTACGAGAATCTTTTCTTCCCGAAGGATGTGCTTGAAATAAACAGTGAGACACTTGCAAGAGATATAAGCATTGCGTTCTCTCAGGCATATCATCTTACATTGGAGGTTGGTTATGTCACAGAATATAATGTAGACGCACTCATAAGAAGGGCATATCTCTCTGCTTTGGGCCTTGGCTTGGCTGCAAACATCTATGAGCCAGGAATAGTCGAGTCTTTGATTGCAAAGGCTGTGGCAGAGGCTGTGAATGTTAAGATGAAGAGTAATGCTGAATAATTGAGGTGAAAGAGATGGAATATATATACGCTGCACTTTTGCTTGATGCAGCCGGAAAGGAGATAAACGAAAAGGATTTGCTTGAAGTGATAAAGGCTGCTGGCTTGCAGCCAGATGAAGCAAGGGCGAAGGCGGTAGTAGCATCGCTTAAAGGCGTGAACATAAAAGAGATTATAAAGAACGCACAAAATGTGCAAGTAGCGGCTCCTCAGGGCAATGCACCAAAGCAAGAGGCAAAGAAAGAAGAGAAGAAACAGGAAGAGGAAAAGAAGAGCGAAGAAGAAGCAGCGGGCGGGCTCGCAAGCCTGTTTGGCTGACATGAACGAAATAGAAGAGATTGCAGCTTATGCAATCTCTCTCGGCCTTAAGGGCAGTTTCGATTATGTAGAGGCATATGGAGAAGAAAATAGTGGCACTTCATATGCTATAGAGCAGGGCAGGCCTGGAGGTGCAAGCGTTTCGAAAAGCTCCGGCATAAGGATTAGGCTCATAAGAAAAGGAAGCCTCTACACTTATTCTACAAATACCTTAACCAAAGAATCTATACGCAAGGCTTTTCGCTTCAGGCATTTTAATGGAAATTTTACAAGTTTATCAGAAGAAAAGGTTGAGAAAGCAGACTATAAAGTAAAAGAAAGAATAAAAATAGAAGACTCATACAAAAGATTTTTTTCTGATCTCTCAGATATAGACAATCTTCTAGGCAGCACCGGAGTCAAACTCAGGGGCGTATACGGTGGCATTGGAAGGGCGAGGTCATATTTTGCTAATTCCGAAGGCACTGAGATAAGAAGCAACATTCCATATATCTCAGCCTATATAAGCCTTATTGTCAGCGAGAAAGATAAGAGCAGGCAGAGGATGGTGCAGGTAGGGTTTACAGGCGGCTATGAGCTTTTCAAAGTCGACAAAATAAATTCAAGGCTTGTCGAAGAAATAAACGCAATGCGCAAAGTATTAAGCGACGGTTCGGATTTAAGCAGTTATGAGCTTTCAAAGATAAAGAATATCGTAGTTTCTCCAGAAATTGTAGGCATAGCAGCGCACGAAAGCATAGGCCACCCAAGCGAGGCTGATAGGGTCTTTGGAAGAGAAGCTGCGCAGGCAGGGACGAGCTACATAAGCAGCAATAATTTTGGCATGAAAATCGGCAGCGAGGCGGTTACAATAATAGACGATCCAACTATAAAAAATTCAAGCGGATTTTTCCTTTACGATGATGAGGGCGTTAAGGCAAGGCCAAAAGTGCTGGTAGAGAAGGGTATGCAAAACGAGCTTCTTCTTAATAGGGAATATGCATACGTGCTGGGGAAGAAAAGCAATGCCTCAGCAAGGAGCGATTCATATTCAAATGAACCCATAATAAGGATGTCAAACACTTACCTGAAGAAGGGGGATTCTAATCTTGAAGAGATGATAAGCGAGGCAAGAAATGGTATCTATATAAAAAGCTTTACCGAATGGAACATCGACGATACCAGAAGCTTTGCACGCTACCAAGGGAACGAGGCTTACCTGATTAAAAACGGCAAGCTCGACAAGCCGGTGAGGAATTATAAGCTTGACATAAGTACTTTTGATTTTTGGGACTCTATAGAGCTTGTTGGTAATGAGTTCGAGCTCTTTCCTGGAGACTGTGGCAAAGGTGAGCCTATGCAAGGTGTTCCAGTAACAATGGGAGGGGCTTCAGCACTGCTCAGACTGAGGTAATGGCATGATGCACGCAAGCGAAATATTAAAGGAGGTAATGAAAGTGGGGTTTGACGAGGCGGTTGTATCAGCTCACAATTACAATTCTATTTACCTCAAGATTGCAAACTACAAGGTTGACTCAATAGTGGAAAAGAGAGGCACAATGGGAAGTTTGTATGTTACAAAAGGGAAGCGCATTGCGTTTACAAATATAGAGAAGCTTGACATACAAAGCGTGAGGGCAAGCATAGAGAACATCAAAAGGGCCCTTGGAAACACTAAGCCAAAAGAGGATTATTTTGGCATAGCAAGCGGGAAATTTAAATATAGATCAAAAAGCATCTATGACAGCAAGATTGCTGATACTGGGCCCGATAAAGCAGCATCGCTTGCAAATGATTTAATAAGCAAAGTAGATGCTTCAAACCTAGCAGGCACACTCTATCTTACTGAGTGGAAAAACGAGCTTGCAACGAGCAATGGCGTAGATGCAAGCGCAAAAAGCACGGCTGCAAGGCTTTCGATGAGGATATTCAGGGGTGATTTTTCAATACAGGATACCGTGGCAAGCAAGCGGCTCAGCGGAATAGATATAAGGCAGATTTTGAAAAGTGCAGAATTTATGGAATACATAAATGCAAAGTCGAAAATAAAAGCAGGCACATATGATATAATCTACTCTAGGCCCTCAGCCGGGGCGCTTCTTTCTATGGCAAACACAATGGCATGCATGGGAAACGTAGAGTCTGGAAGCTTTTTTACAAACAAGCTTGGAAGTTATGTAGCAGATAAAGACCTAAGCCTTTATGATGATGGCGCAACTCCAGAAGGCGTCGCCTCTTCACCTTTTGACGACGAAGGCTATCCAACCCAAAAAACGAAGTTCATAGAGAATGGCAAGCTCGTAAAATATCTGCACAACTATTCAACAGCCAAAAAGTACAACACAAAAAGCACGGGCAATGCCGGGCTTGTTAATCCGGAGCCAAACATGCTCGTAGTGGAGCACAAAAGAAAGCAGAGCATCGATGCACTGATAAGCAGCATAGACAGGGGCATTCTCGTAACAAACATTTGGTATACAAGGTTCAGCAATTATCTTACCGGCGACTTTTCTACGATGCCTAGGGATTTGGCAATATACATAGAGAAAGGCTCTCCAGTCTTTGCAATAAAGCAAATGGGGGTTGGCTCTGGGATTGGAATAAGGATAAGTGACAACATGATAAGGATGATGAAGAATATAACAAGGGTGGGAAACGATTTCGCTCAGTCAACATCATGGGAAACTATAGGGACTTATTATTTCACACCAAGTGTGCTTGCAGAAAAAGTTAAGATTTCTATAGCATAATTTTTATACTTATATTCTCAATAAAACTTAGTTATGGTGATTTAGTGAAGGTATGGGTAGACAAGACAAAATGCACTGGATGCGCTCACTGCCACGATGTATGTCCTGTAGCAGTATACGAGATGAAGGATAGAAGTGCAAGCGACGTAAATAGTGATCCAGCCCCTGCAGAACAGCAGTGGCATGGAAAGGTAAATGAGGAGGTATATAACAAGTGGAAAGATGTCAAAGACGGTCACAACCACTTCGCAGAGAAATACGAGAACGGGAGTGGAGGCATATCTGTAGCAGTCAATGGTGATGCATGCATACTTTGCCAGGCATGCCTAATAGAGTGCGAAGGAGAGTGTATAACAATAGTTGATGACTCGGGCTCAGAATACCACTCAATCTACAAGTAATTTCTTTTTTATTTTCAGCTCTTTTTTATTAGATTCTTGTTCTGCTGGTAGCCATTTATGAATATCTCAGACGAGAATTTGAACCTCGATACGCTGTGGAGCACTACTTTTCCTTTTCCTGAGAACGTGGCTAAGAAGAGCCCAACGCCCCCGAACATTGCAGTCCTTATGTTGTCTACGAATCTTATCTTGTATGTTAGCGTAGAATCAAAGCCCGCTATATGGCCTGGGTCAACTTCGAGCGCTTTGGTACCGTCAAGCTCATACTCTATCAGGTCGCCAGCAGTGTGTATGAATACAATGCCAGGCCCTTCAAATTTCTGCAATATAAGCCCCGCTCCTCCGAAGAATGCGGCGCCAATGCTTACAGTCTGTATTGTAAATTTGACCGAATCCTGTGCGGCAAGGAATGCATAATGCTCTGCTACAAAGCCTTCGCCCTCGCCAAGCTCTACAGCCTTTATCTTTCCTGGCATAACCCCAGAAAGCGACACTATACCTGGAGAATCTTTTGGCGAAAATTCTGTAAGCATGGCTGTAGCTCCTGTTATCTTTCTTTCAATGCCCCCAACAAGCCCGCCGACAAGCTTTGGCACCATTACAACATTTTCGCTTTTGCTTATAAGTTTTCCGGAATCACCATAAATCTTTTCTCCAGCGTCAAGCTCTATATCAAGCGACTGCATCGAGCCGCCTATTATGCTATATTTCATCAACTACACCTTTTAGCAAAAGGTCAATAATCTCATTCAACTCTTCGCCATCTATATTGAGCCTATACTGCGACATGATTTTGCTTTTCAATTTGTCCTTTTCCTTTGTCTCCTTGAACGCCCGTTCAACAATCTCCCTAAGTTCTTCGCCAGAGATGCGCGTTAGATTTTTCTCGGCTATTATCTTGTCTACTTCTTCGCAGTTTTTAGGAAGCGCCCTTAATATGGGATCAAAAGCCTGCTTGGTTATTATTCCTTCAGAATACCTGTTAAACATACAAACAAGTGTTTCATCATCTACCTTTTCCACATCTATCCCAAGCCTTCTAAGCTCCTTCATCTTTTCTAGCAAGATGACAGCTATTAGCTGATAATCACTTTTCACTTTCTCTGAGATGTAGAAATAGTCCTGAAGCTTTGGCGACCTGATAAGTTGCTCAGCGAGCTGTTCGTTTCCCGTCTCATTAAGGAGCCTCTCTTTTATCTTTTCTATGCTGGGCACGTTCTTCTTTATCTCAGCATAATGCTTATGATCAACAGGTATTGGCTTTACATCAGTTTCTGGATACATTCTTGATCCACCTGGAAGCAATCTCATAAACCTTGTTTTGTTCTTTTTTGCATCTATGCTCCTGCTCTCCTTTGGCACGCCTTTTATTGCGTATTCTGCCCTATAAAGAGCGAGCTCAATCGCTTTCTTAGCCTTCTCTTTTTCCGCTGCTACCAAAATGAATGCATCGTTTTCTCCGAGCTTTAGCTCTTCAGACAATTGTGTTATCTCGCTCTCTGAAAAGCCATATGCGTTGAGGTTTTCATCGCTGTGAATTATGCCCCCAACCCCGGCAATTTTTGCATAGTCACTTATCTCGGTGCCCAGGCGAGTATCTGGGTTTATCTCTCTGCCTACAAGGCCCTTGAATCCAGCAAGCCTTGCAGCAAGCACCACTCCGGTTGAGATTTTGTCTTTTATTATTTTCACTTTTGTCTCCTTGAATATCTTTGTCACGTCAACAGCCCTCCCCAACGAAGCGTTCCTCTTTTGCAGCTCTTTGCTTATCTCTACAAGGTTGAGCTGCCTCTCTATCTCGCTGTCTATTACCTCATCCATCTGCTCAAGATCCTGAAAGCCTTTTATCTCGACTCTTGCCCCCTCTTTAATGGAGACGTTTACATCCTGCCTTATTGTTCCTATCCCCCTCTGGACTTTGCCTGTAAGCCTCAGAAGCATACCTATCTTCGTTGCTATTTCTTTGGCTTCGTCAGGGCTTTTTATCTCAGGAGAGGTATCAATCTCAACAAGCGGTATACCTAGTCTGTCTACATTGTATACTACATATTTTTCTCCTGTAGCTTCAATGCCGCTTGATTCCTCTTCGAGGAAAATCGTCGGTATTGCTATTTTCCTCTTGCCCGACTCTATGAAGCCATTAAGCCCTATAAGCATTGTCCTCTGAAACGCGCTTGGGTCGCTCCCATCGACTACCTCCTTCCTCATTACCTCTATCTCATCTGGCGGCTCAGCATTAAACATCGCCCCTATAAGATAAGCAGCCTCAAGCGCTTCCTCGTTGGCTTCATGCGGTGGTTCTTCATCTATATCGACAAGGCACGTTGTTGTGTCATATAGGTTGTATACAAATTTCCTTTTCTTCATGCTTTCAATTTCTGTAGCTTTGTCCTTCTTGCCCATCTCTCCAGCAACAGCTCTTTGCATTCTCTCTACATTTATTGGGAGCTTCTTTCCTGATTGGTCCGTTGCACATGAGCAAAAGAGTTTTTCCTTTGTGAGCAGGCGCTGGTGTATCTCTAATCCGCATTTGAATCCAAGTTTTTCATAATAGTTCTCGTCGTACTTCATATAAACCAGTCCATTTCGCTCCTTTTTGTTATTTCCCCTGCAATATTCGCATTCAGCAGCTTTTCGGCATGCTCCTTTTTGTAGTTTCCAAGAAGGAATCCAAGCTTGACATAAGCAACTTCTGGAAGCATATCCTCGCAGTATATAACGCCTGCGCTCCTGAGAAGCCTCAGATTCCTGTATACATTCTCATTTACCCTCCCATAAAGGCACTGCGAAGTCATACCAATGATCATACCATCGTCTATCGCCCTTTTTATATGTTCAAGCCAAGAATACTCTCCATGCAATGTGGAAACGGGCGTATGGCCAAGCCCCGTTCCCTCTATAATAATGCCCTTGTAACCTTTCGAAAGATAATAATCAATTATCATGGGGTCTGAATTTGGATAAGCCTTTACAAGTGCTACTTTTGGCTCGAAGCCTGTGAGAAGTTTAAGCTCGCCCTCCTCTTCGATCCTTTTATAATTGCTTATATATTCTATCTTTCCATCATAGCTTACCCTAGCTATAGGCTTGTTATTTATAGGCTTGAATGCGTCGCGCCTCGAGGTGTGCATCTTCCTTGCCTTGGTTCCCCTTATAAGCGAGCAATAATTGTCAGAAGAGCTTTCGTGCATGCATATCATTACTTCAGCTATATCGCTCCTTGCAGCTGCTCTGACTGAGCAAATCAAATTCATGAATGCATCGCTTGAGCCTCTGTCGCTGCTCCTTTGCGAGCCAGTGATTACGACGGGCGCATTTAGTCCGTTAAGCATGAAGCTGAGTGCAGCAGATGTATAATGCATTGTATCTGTCCCATGGGTAATAACAACCCCACTGTTTTTCTTTAGAGCCTCTGCCACAGCCTTTGCAATCTTCTGCCACTCAATATATGTCATATCTTCGCTTGCAATGCTCATGAGATTGTTAACTTCTAAATTTGCTATCTCACTAAGTTCTGGAACTTCGCTTAGCAGCTCTTCAGGCTTGGTGAGCATATATACTCCGCCGCTCTCATAGTCTATCTTGCTGCCTATTGTTCCTCCGGTATAAATCAACTCTATATCAGGAAGGCCTTCTTTCTGTTTAAAAGCAGGAATTTTTGGCGTTTTTTTCTCTTCTTTTTCAGAGATCCTCTCTATTTTTGATCCTTTATCTAGCCTTATACCTATATTGTATCCATTCTCTAATTTTATTATTACAACATCTTCCATGCTGAATTCTGGCTTGGGCATCAGCACGCCTTCGAACGCTCCCTTTGGGGAAGACACTTTAATTTTGTCCCCTACAGAAATCTTTTTGCTTTTGAGAATTTTCCCTATCTCTTCTGAATACATAAGTAAGAATAGGACAAAGAGATTTAAATTACTTATCAGCTATGGTGCTGGTGGATAATATTTGACTTCGTATGATGGCTTTACAACAAATAAATCATTTATTCTGTGCATAATCTCCTTTACAGCCTTTTCTGGGTCTATGTTTTTGTTCATGTGCTTGAAATTGTATGCATTAATCCTTATATTTGCTTTGCTGTCGCGACTTTCGATAGAAAGAAGCATCATATTCTGCTTTTCGCTTGCCATAAATTTTATTTTAGTCCATTCTAAAGGCTCTATCTGCGCCGCTATCTTGCTCTTGTCTATATCTATTGCTTTGCACAAGATCTCGATAATTGTTTGTGCAAGGTTTTCCCGTGCTCTATTCTTATCAATAACTTTGTATGGGATTGGCATAATACTATATATTATATGCCTAGAAAAGCGTTTATTTTTATCGAATTGCAATAATATCAATTCATGAAATAATGTTCCCTATAAAGCAGGCGAAGGAATTGGCGCTTATCTTTGCATTGACAAATTTTCCTATATCTAAGCCATCGCCAAACACTGCAATTTCATTGTAGAATTCGTCCCTTCCTGCGAAAGATCTCTCATTTTTCTCCGTTATAAGCACCTTCCTAACTTCGCCTATATGCTTCTCTCTTTCGCTGAACTCTAGCTCCCTTACAATTCTTGACAATATTACGCTTCTCTCCTTAATTACATTTTCAGGAAGTTGTGGAAGCCTGCTTGCAGGAGCATGTGGCCTTGCCCCAAATTTTGATACATTCACAACCTCTGGCTTTAGCTCTTTCACGAGCTCGATGGTCTTATCAAAGTCCTCCACGCTTTCAGTCGGATAGCCGACTATAATGTCTGTGGCGATGCTTGCACTAAGCCTTTTTCTTATCTCATTTGCATAGTTTAGGAACTCTTCTACAGTATAGCGCCTTTGCATCTCTCTTAGCACCTTATTGCTTCCTGATTGGACAGGCAGGTGGAAGAACTTGTAAACCTTTTCGCTTTTGTAAGCTTCAATCAAATCATCAAAATATCTGTGTAGGTGCTCTGGATTCAGCATGCCCACCCTTATCCTAAATTCTCCTTCTATATCCACAATTTTATTGAGCAATTCTGCTATGTTTGTTTTTCTGTCCAAGCCGTATGCCCCGGTATCTTGTGAAGTGAGCTCTACCTCTTTTGCACCTTTCGCTACTGCATTTTCTATAGCCTTCAATATAACTTCTTCTGAAAAACTGTTCAAGGGACCGCGGGCAAACCTTGTTTCGCAAAATGTGCAGCTGCTCAAGCAGCCTTCACTTATCGGAATTCTTGCAATCACTGAATTGTTGTCTATGCCATATGCAAGCTTGTCTACCTTTTTATAGGAATTAATTATTACCTGCTTGTTGTCTGAAGCAAATTTTATGGCTTCGGCAATTTTGTGCACATTGCTTGTCGAAACGATGCTTGCCTGAGGAGCAACTTTCATCACCTTTTCCGGGCTTGCCGTGGCAAGGCAGCCTGCAACAATAAGCCTTTTTCCAAGCTTGCCTAACTTGCCAAGCCTATAAAGAATTTTGTTTTCTGTTGGGCTTTTTACTGTGCAAGTATTTACTATTAAATAGTCTCCCTCCCCTTCGTATCTACCATACTCTACTTCGTAGCCATTTTCTTTCAGTATGCTTCCCATGATCCTGCTGTCTGCCTGGTTGAGCGTGCAGCCATAAGTCTCTATGACTACTTTTGGCATGTTAATCAACTTTTTATATCTTATCTTGTATAACTATATATCTATTTTATAAGCTAGTGATATTATGATATGCGAGAGATGTGGAGCAGAGATATACAAGTACAGCACATGCAGGTACTGCCATAGAAAGATCTGCAACGACTGCGTAAAGAGCTCGAAGAGGGTAAGCAAGACAGTAAGGCTTGTCATATGCAAGGATTGCTGGACAAACATAAATTACAGGAAGGCTTTCAAAAGCGCTACTGCTGACAACTACTGAACCTTCTTTGCATCTATTTCTATATTGTCTCCTAAAATCTCAAATTTTTTGCCAGAAGTGTTCTTGTCTTCTATTATCTCCTTTGCGTTTGTCTCTTTGGAGAGGTCCTTAAGTTTTTCTCTTATTAAACTTTCCAGCTCTCCAGAGGTTGCGTATCTGATGCTTATCTTGTCTACTTTCTTGAGCCCTAGCTCCTTCCTCATGAGCTGTATGCGCCTTACAAGCTCCCTATAGATCGCCTCATCAAGCAGCTCTTTGCTCATATTTGGATTTATATAAGCAACGCCATACTCGAATTCAACTGCATCTTGTGAGAGGCTCTTTTCGACTATATTAAAGTGCTCGGGCCTTATAGTAAACAAGCCTTTGTCGGTATGGAGCTCGTAATAGCCTTTTGCAGCGACGCTTTTCTCAACTTCATCGGCGTTTGAACTTGCAAGAGCGTCTGCAACAGCCTTTGCATTCTCCTTGAACTCTGGCCCTATCCTCTGGAATAAAGGTCTTATTGCCCTTTCTATGCCTTTTATCTTTTTAACTTCAAGCTTCTTTACATTAGTATAGTCTTCGATTACTTCTGAGAGCTTTTCGAGCGCTTCCAGTGCCCTGTCATCTTTCACTTCAAGCGTGGCGCTGCTGAGCGGCCACCTTAGCTTAACCTTAGCCTTTTCCCTACTGTTGAGTATGGCTGTTATTGCGCTTATTGCTATCTTGAATGCTTCTTCAAGGTCATTGTCTATATATTTATTTTTATATCTGGGCCAGTCCTCAAATGATACGCTTTCTTTGTCAGCATAATCCTCCAAATACAGCTTTTCTGAAGTGAAAGGTATAATAGGCGAAGAGAGAAGCAGCACATTGTGGAACACATAGTTTATGGTATTCATTGTTGCATTTGCTTCTCTTTTGCTGCTGTACAATATCTTCTTTTTAGCCATTTTGAGATAAAATCTACTAAAGTCGTTTAGAATGAAATTTCTCAATGCAAAGTTTGCCTTGTGGACATCATAATTGTCAAGTGCATTTGTCATTTCCTTGATGACATTGTTTAGCCTAGATACTATCCAAGCATTTATCATCTCACCAGTGTCTAGCTTTAGCTTCAACTCTTTATAACCTATCGCATCTGAGTATTCATTTATGAGGTTTGATATGTTTTGGAGCACAGAAATTGTCTTCTCTGCTTCTTTTATCTCATCTTTTTTGAATGGGAGATCCAGCCACTGCGTATGGCTTGAAACCCACAATCTGAATGCATCTGCTGTTGTATATTTGAGAAGCTCGCTTAGCGGCACATAGTTGCCAAGGTGCTTGTGCATCTCCCTGCCGTCTTCAGCAAGCAGCATCCCATCGACAACAATCTCCTTATAGGGCGATTTGTTGTAAAGCATTACTCCGCTTTTAAGAAGGCTTCCAAACCAGCCCCTAAGCTGGTCCACCCCCTCTAATATAAGGTCAGCAGGGAAGAGCTCCTTGAACTCTTCGTCGCTCAAACTAGCCTCGAATGCTATGCTGGAATCGAACCAAACATCGAAGACGTCGCTCACCCTATGCATTTCCCCGCCGCATTTGTTGCATTTTAATGTTACCTTGTCTATATACGGCCTATGCAGGTCTTGAAGGCTTTTAACATCTTCTTTGTTCAAAGCCTTTTCCTCAAGCTCGCTTAGCGAACCAACTACCTCTATGTTTCCGCACTTTTCGCATCTCCATATAGGTATAGGTATGCCCCAAAATCTCTGTCTTGAAATGCACCAGTCTGGCGAATTGGCAAGCACATTTGCCTCCCATTCCTGCGCCTCTTTTGGATGCCACATGACTTTGCTGTTTGCCTTCAAAAGCTTCTTCTTTATCTTTTGCATGTTTAGGAACCACTGTTCTGTAGACAGATATATGAGCTTGCTTCCGCATCTCCAGCAGTGCGGATAGCTATGTGTAATCTCTCCCTGGTCAAGCAGCGCACCCAGTTCTTTCAAATCCTCGAGTATCCTTTTGTTGGCTTCGTCTGGCACGCTCAGCCCAGCATATGCACCAGCATCCGCAGTATACTTTGCATGCATATCTATGGGTGAGAAGACCGGTATCTTGTTTTTCTTTCCAAGCTCATAGTCCTCTGCGCCATGCCCTGGGGCTATATGGACAATGCCTGTTCCCTCATCCATAGAGACAAGCGTTTCAGAAAATAGGACTTTATGATATTTCCTAAACTTCTTTTGAAGTGGAACGCTCTCTTCGAGAGGATTAATATAATAAATTCCCTCTAAGTCACTTCCATAGAACTCTGCTTCGACTATTGCGCTCTCGTTCAGCAAGCTTACTACAGCATCAAACCTCTTCTTTGCAAATATGAGCTCCCTCTGGCCTATTCTAGCTTTTACATATAGTTCTTTTGGATTGACAGCAACAGACATGTTCGCAGGAAGAGTCCATGGAGTCGTTGTCCAGACAAGCAGATATGTATTATCATTAACCTCAATTTTGGGTTTTGACTTGTTTGTATCAATCTTGAATGCTACCAATATCGAAGGATCTTTTTCATCTCCATATTCTACTTCGAGCGAGCCTGGCGCAAGCACAGTTTCGCAGTTGGGGCAGTAAGTCATCGGCTTGTCCTCTTTATACAGCAAGCCCTTCCCGCTTATTCTTTTGAAAATGTTCCAGGCCTTTTCGATATACTCCTTCCTATACGGGATATAAGCGTTTTCAAAATCGAGAAATACGCCAAACCTGGCAAAATCCCTGTTCATTTTCACTATCAGTGAATCGACATATTCCCTGCATGCAGCTATGAACTTTTCTGTGCTTATCCTTGATTCGAGTTCTCTTTTTGATTTTATATTCATAGATTTTTCAACCGCATGCTCTGTTGGTAAGCCGTGCACATCATAGCCTGCCCTGTCATGCACATCGTAGCCCTGCATGCGTTTGTATCTTAAAATAATGTCCTTTATGCTCTTGACCCACATCTGCCCAGGATGAAGCTCGCCACTAACATATGGCGGCCCATCTAGAAAATAGAAAGGCTTGTTGCCTTTATTCTTGGCTCGCCATTTCTCTAATATAGAATGTTCTTCCCAATATCTTAAAATTTCTTCTTCGTAATTATCCATAGGATCAAGCGATGTATTTTAAATATTCTAAATATTAAAAGACTTTCTGTGCAATGAGTATATAATTTTTTGTGGTAAAATGAGAAGTGCTGACGCAGCAACCTTGATAAGGACATTGCTTGTCTTCGTCATAGTATACATGGTCTTGATAAAGATTAATTCAATCATAACGATATCTGTAATCTTGGTAATGTACCTTCTAGACGGCTTTGATGGCTATCTTGCAGTGAGAAGTGCAAGCAGAGGGAAGGTAAGCTTTGCAGAGTATATAAGTGCTGCACTTTCAAGAAATGAAAAAGCAAAGGAGAAAATACTTGCATATAAGCATAATCTAAGCAAAATAGCGAAATTTGGGCCAAGAATTGATGTAGCGGGAGACAGGGTGATAGAGTATGTGTTTTGGATAACCTTCACTTACCTTAAGCTCATCCCTCTATATGTAATCTTCATAGTGCTTTTTAGGCATTCTTTTGTGGATGCGCTCATGGCTTCACGTGGCACATCTTCAAAGCCAAAAACGAGGTTTGCGAAAATTGTCTACTCCTCTAACATTGGTAGGGGAGGCATAAATATTGTGAAGTTCTTGGCATTCGCATATTTTGTGCTTATCTATGTCTCTGGCTATCCCCTCTGGATAGGCTATGTGCTTGTTGTAATACTCGTGGCATATATACTGCTTAGAGGGGCCGCAGAAGCGTATGATGCACTTGTATAAAATATTTATATTTGTCTAACTAAATATTGCTTGCTGATACAATGGGGGTTCTTGATTTGTCTTGGACTGAGAAATATAGGCCTTCTAAGCTTAGTGAGGTCATAGGCCAAAACGCTATAGTTGAGAGGCTCAAAGCATTTGTTAAGAGCAAGAATTTCCCAAACATGATTTTTGCAGGTCCCGCAGGGGTTGGAAAGACGACTTGCGCCATAGCCATGGCTAGGGAGCTCTATGGTGACAAGATGGGCGAAGCCTTTCTTGAGCTTAATGCGAGCGATACAAGGGGAATAGATGTAATAAGGGGAAAGGTAAAGGAATTTGCAAGGACCCTGCCTCTTGAAGAAGGTCTTGTAAAGATTATTTTCTTGGACGAGGCCGATGCTCTAACTCCAGAGGCCCAGCATGCGCTTAGAAGGACGATGGAGAAGTATGCATCTACAACGAGGTTTATACTCAGCGCGAATTATGCAAGCAAGATAATAGAGCCCATACAAAGCAGGTGCGTTGTCCTTAGGTTCAAGCAGCTCAATGGGGAGGAGATGAAGAAGTTTATTGAAAGGATAGCAAAGGGCGAATCGCTGGAGATGGACGAGAAGGCGATAGAGGCGCTGCTTTATGTAAGCGAAGGCGATTTGAGAAAGCTTACAAACATACTTCAGAGCGCAGCAATGCTAGATAGAAAAATAACGGAGAAGAGCATATACGACATAGCTGCAAGGGCAAGGCCCAAGGAGATTGTTTCGATGCTCAGGTATGCAATAGGCGGGGACTTTATAAAAGCGAGGGAAGAGCTCAACACCCTCATATTTGTATACGGCATGAGCGGGGAAGATGTTTTGCTACAGTGCTACAAGGAAGTGCCTAATATGCAGATAGATGAAAAGATGAAGCTCAAGCTAATGGACCTTATAGGTGAGTGCAACTTCAGGCTTGTAGAGGGTGCAAATGAAAGGATACAGCTTGAAGCAATGCTAGCAAGCATAGCTTTGTTCTCAAAATCATAATCAAAGCTTCCTTGCGAAGGTTATATAGCCGGTATGCCAAAGGCCTTTGTTTGTGGGCCTAGTGCCTTCTTTCCTTACCAAATAATCCCTTACAATTACTTCTACTGTATAAATCTCCTTGAACCCAAGCTTCTCAAGTTTTTTAACATACTTGCTCACCTGCTCTGTATGTGGAAGAAAGCTTGCTACATAGCCACCTTCCTTGAGAGCTTTTTTAACATTCCTTAGAGCTTTCTCTGGGCTAGGCATGTCCAATGTTATTAAATCAACATTTTTCTCATGGATCTTTTTTGTTACATCTTCATTCCTGAATGTTATATTGTTTAGTCCAAGCGCCTGCGCGTTTTTCTCACCGATCTCTATAAACTCCTTCCTTGTGTCATATGAGTAAACCTCATTGGCTATTCTTGCAAGGGCAACTGTAAGCCATCCGCTTCCTGTGCCTGCGTCTACGCAAACGCTCTCTTTGCTTATTGCTGTATATGCTAGAATTATTCCTATATCTTTTGGAAGCATGACTTGCGGACCCCTCTTGAGCTTTCTATAGATGTGCGGGTATATGAACATGCTATGCACCTCTACTCTTTTTTTGTTTAACCTCTTCTTTTGCTTTCTCAGCATTTTCTTTGCTTGCCTCTTTATTCCACTCTTTTTTTGAAGGGCAGTTCGGGTCCAAGCACATCTCGAAAACCTTCTTTCCGCGCCTGAAAATCTTTACTATCGGTGTATGGCAATAAGGGCAGACCTTCCCAGTGGGAACCACCTTTGCGGCTTGCGGAAGGGGATAAGTAACATCGCATTCAGGCCAGTTTGTACATCCAACAAAGTTCTTTCCATTCTTTGATCTTTTTATTACCAAGTCGCCGCCGCATTTGCACTTGCCCAATACATCGCTCTTGTTTGTTTCCCGCAAGCCTTCTGCAAGGCCTTTCCCTATAACATTTTCGTTTGCCTTGAACTCCTTTATTATTTCCTCTATTATTTTCTTACCCTCATTTATCACATCCTCCTTTTTCGCCTTTCCATGCATGATATTATCCATGTCCTCTTCAAGCTTTCTTGTCAAGGCCTCATCAAGAATTTCTTTGCAGTTTTCTTTTAGCGCATTATATACGCTCATGCCGAAGTCTGTTACCTTTATGCTGCTTCCGGATATGTAATTCCTTTTGAAGAGCGTGTCTATTATCTCGGCCCTTGTGGCCTTGGTGCCCAGGCCCTTCCTTTCCAGGAGGCTTATAAGGCTAGCCTTGTTGTATCTCTTTGGAGGAGTCGTCTCAAGCTCTTTTTCGAAGAGCTTTTCTACTTTTACTCGTTCTCCTTTCTCAAAATCTGGCATCTCTCTTTCCTTGGCTCCGAAGTAAGGCGTATAAAAATCAATCCAGCCCCTCTTTTTTATCACCTCCCCGCTTGCAGAATATATCTCGCCGTTTATGTTGAGTTTTACAAAGCTCTTTTCTACTGTTGCGTAATCTGCAAAGCAGGCAAGGAATCTTTTGACAATCAAGTCATATACCTTCTCCTCTTCTCCATCGAGGCTTTTTGGAATCACTCCTGTCGGGAAGATTGCAGGGTGTGCTTCATCTTCTTTCTTTCCTTCGGCAGGCTTGAATCTCCTCTCTTTTACAAGCATGCCGGCAAGATTAGCATATTTTTCATTCTTGCCCAGCTCGCTTATTATTCTCGGTAGGTTAAGCGAATACGGAAGCTTTTGCGAAGAGGTTCTTGGATAAGAAATATAAGCCCTTTCATATAGCGATTGTGCTATGGCAAGTGTCCTTGAAGGATCCATGCCAAACACTCTGCTTGCTTCTACCTGCAGGCTTGTCAAATCAAATGGAGGCAAAGGTCTTGCGAACTCCTCTTTTCTTTCAACGCTTTCTACAATTGCCTCCTTGTGCCTGCTCTTCTCAAGTATCTCATCAGCTGCCTTCTTTTCGAAGAGCTCCCCCTTCGCGTTTTCGAATTCCACACCTTTTGCTACAGCAAATATCTTCCAATAAGGTCTTGGCACAAATGCCTTGATCTCCTCTTCACGTTTTGCAAGTATCGCCAGCGTGGGTCCCTGGACCCTGCCTATGCTCACAACCTTCTTTACGCCGTTTGCAAAGAGAGATCTCATGAGCGCCCTACTGAGGTTTATGCCCCACATCCAATCAAGCATATGCCTTGTTTCACCAGCATCAAAATTGTAAGCATCAAAAGGCCCTACATTGTTATAAGAATTTATCAGGTCCTCTTTTGTTGTGGTTGAGAATTTCATCCTCAGTGCAATATTTTTTTCAATATTTGAGTTCACATCGCCGTGCATAAGGAACCTTATAATATTTGTTCCAATTACTGTCCCTTCTATATCGTAGTCGCATGCATTGATAAAGAGATTGCACTTTTTTCCTATCTCTACTATGGTGTCAAGGTATTTCTTCGTAAAATAAGCTTTTTTGTTCGCCTTGTAGGAAGGGACCCATTCAACATCAAATATGGGGAAGCCTTTGCTCCCTTCTTTTTGCCTTATTGTGAAGAGATGGCCAGCAGCAGCAACAACATAAATTGTGTCATTCTTATTCCTCAACTCATAATAGCCCACGCCGTTAAGCGAGAACCTTTTATACTCCCCTTCTGCCAGCGAGATGGCTAGCCTTAAAGCTACGCTTGGTTTTTCAGCTACAATCAATTTGTTCATCTGCCTCCCTTATTTCTTGATCTTGGCTCTCTTTGCCTGCCTTTCTGGTTTTGAAACGTAATAAGACATGTAGAACCCAGCAATTATTGCAATTATTGCGATAGTGTAAAATATATAACTGCCGCCAGAGAAGATAAACGCAGCTATTGCAATTATCACCAGTACAATTACTCCGATAGAGAGGTAGAATGAATTTCTTTCCCTAGAGGAGAGGTCCATCAAACCACATTCTTTTAATCGATATAAAACTTTATATAACATTCTTTCAAAGCGGGCAAGACGTGCAACTGTGCAACTGCGATAAGTAATATATATTTAGCGATTTACTACCATAATACTTAGCTGATGTCATGCTTGAGCTCGAAGTAATAGCAATAACCCTCTTTTCGGCTTTTCTTGCCTCCTTAGCCCAGATAATATTCAAGAAGAGCCTTCCGCAATTCAAGGCAAACATAAGAGATCTGATAGGATTGCTAAAAAACAAGATGATACTTTTGGGCATTGTAATATATATACTAAGTTTGCCCATTTATCTGTTTGCATTAAGGCACGGGGATCTTTCTTTTGTTTATCCGACATTTGCAAGCTCTTTCATATTTGTATTGTTGCTCTCAAGGTTCTTTTTGCATGAAGAGGTTAGTGCTTCCAGAATATTCGGGATAATTTTGGTCTTGGCTGGGATAATAATAATTGCCATGACATTTTAGTGATTGTATGAAGAAAGAGTCGAAAACTATTCTTGCACTGATTTTGGTAGTAAGTACTTTCCTTGGCGGCTTGGGCCAATTTCTCTTTAAGCTTGGGCTCAATTCTACGAACATGTTGATTCTTCTGCTGCTTATCTTTTTTGGATTTATATCATATGTGATATCAACAGTTTTCTACTTCTTTGCGCTGAGCAGGACCAGCTTAACATGGGTATACAGCTTTGGTGGCCTCTCTTATATATTTGCAAGCCTTTTCGCACTTTTCATATTGAACGAACCTATCTCTCTGTTGAGATGGCTCGGCATCATTGTGATCGCAATTGGCACGGTATTCATAGGCATAAGCTAACTACTTTTTCTTCTCTTTTTCCTCTTTCTCTTCGCTTCCTGCAGTAAGCTTTATCCCGAGGTATGTAATTTTGTATCCTATGCTTGCAAAGAGAAAAAGTATGACTATCTGAAGGAAGATGATACTTGTCTCTTTTGCTGTTGTGCCTAAGCTGCCAGTAAGCGTGGATATTGAGCTCGTAATGTTCGAGCCCGAACTTCCGGTTACTGGTATATAATTCTGCGTGTTCAAATTCTCATAGAGCCCGTAGCCCATAAGGAAAGTTACTAACAAGACAATTATTCCAAGCGCTATAAGCGCATATCCAAGTATAGACGCCATAAAATTATTTCTTGCTAAGATGTTATAAATCTTTCCCTATCAAAGAAGCGCACGCTTAGATATAAAACAACTGCGCTTATCAAGCACAAAACGAGTAGCATCTCAAGGAAGAACATGAAGGTAAGCTTTGCCAAGCCGAAGATGGAGATAAATGGTATTACAAGAAGTGGAAGTATGAGAAGCGTGCTTATCTGCTGTGCTTCTTTGACTCCTTTTACCTTAGTAGACACAAGCACCACAAGTCCTATAGTCGTAAGGGCAAGGAACGGGGAGTTTAGGAGCATCATGTACCAGCTCATGTTTGGGAATATGGCTATGCCATAGCTGCTTGTCGAGTAATAATTGGTTATCGAAGCATAGATAATGAATACTGCAATAGTAAGCAAGATGGCTGGCACCAAGGAGGCAAGAATTTTGCCCAAAAGAAGCTCGCTGTTCCTTGTAGGGGTAAGGAGCAGCGCTTCTGCAGTTTTCCTCTCTTTTTCTCCTGCAAAGCTGTCTGCAGCCAGCACCGAGGCTGTGATTATGGGCATTGTCATGAATATAGGTCCTAGAATATTAATCGTGAAGAACTCGACAAAGTAAAGGCTTCCAACTGCATAGTTAACGCTTATCCCTGCTATCTGTGGAAGTATAGTTGTGCCAGCATATTTTGAGATATAGAATGTAAAGAGCGGGAGAAGAATGGCAAAGAAGAGCGGTATGCCTACCATGGGTCCTGAAATGGAGATGCTGCTGAATGCCTCTTTCATGTCTTTTTTTGCTATAGCCCATATCTTTTTCCAATTCATCAAGTTCCCCTCATCCTGCTTCCAAGGCTCTCTTTGAGGTAGCTTACGCTTACCACCTCTCCGCCGTTTGCCACAATATTCTTTACCAATTTTGGTATCTCTCTTGCAGATTTGAGGGTTGCAACAATTCTCTTGCCCTCTTGTCTTGCTTTCCAATAACTCAGTCTTATTTTTTTGTCATTGAGGAGCGTCACCTCGATCTCTACATCCTTTACCATGGAAAGTATCTCCTCAAGAGTGCCGTATCCTATGCTCCTGCCTTTATTCATAAGCATTATCTTCCCCTCAAGTCTATTGAGTTCATCGAGCCTTTGCGTTGCATATAATATACTTGCTTTGCTCTCTTTGATCAAGCGGCGGACCTCTTCCGCTGCGTAAGGATCAAGAAATGCAGTTGGCTCATCCAAAAGCAGAATTCTAGGCTTGCTTATCAAAGCCCTGCATATGGCTATCTTTTGCTTTGTTCCCCTGCTAAGCTCTCCCACTTTTCTATCCAGGTACTCTCTTGCGTCGAGCCTTCCAAGCATCTCGTTTGAGGCTTCGAGCACATCACTCTTTTCCAATCCATACAAAGTACCAAAAAAGAGCAGGTTTTCTCTCACTGTGAGATTGTCGTAAAGAGCGTAATTTTCGCTTACGAATGAGAGAACACTGCTTGTCTCCTCAACGTTTGATGCCTCGTTTCCAAATACTTTTACAGAGCCTGCAGTAGGCTTTATAAGCCCAGACACAAGTCTTAGAAGTGTGCTCTTGCCGGCACCGTTTGGCCCAAGAAGGATAAGGTGCTCTCCCTGCTTTAGAGCAAAGCTTACTCCCTCAACAGCCCTAATATTTGAAAAGTTCTTTGAGACATTTATCGCCTCTACCGCATACACGCAACTACCTTGTTATAGAATAGCTTTTTACCTCTTCATAAAGCATCTTCGCCTCTTTGTTCTTTTCAAAATATTCCCTTATCGGTCTAACCTGCTTATCCAATTCCTCTGCAACGAAGTTCTTCAGATCTGCAGGATGCACCTTTCCTTCTCTATAAAAAGCTATAAGCTGATCATAATTTTCAAGCTCCAGATCACCGCCAAACTTTTTGGGCCTTTTTATTAGTATTGGTTTTGTTCTGTCTTCTATTATCAGCTTTTCAAGATAATCAAACATCGGGTTGCCGTCAACAATTTTTTCAGGGCAGTAGGCGCTGTTTATCTTTTCTTTTATCTCATCATAGGTGTCGTGCACGAATATTGCATTCTTTGGGTCAGACTTTGACATCTTGTAGCTGATTAGCACATCTTCGCTTGCCCCTTTAAGATCTGGAGGCATGCCTTTCAATCCAAGAAGAAGTGGATGGCTTACAATCACAGGCACTTTCCAGTTCATCTTTTGCGCTGCTTCTCTTGCTATTATGTTTGCTTTCCTCTGGTCTATACCAAGCTGGCATATATCTATATCCATCTGGAATATGTCCGTGGCCTGCATTATTGGGTAGAAGAGTTGCGCAGCTGAGATATTCTCACCCTCTTTTCTCCCCATAATTGTTATAGCCCTTTTTACCCTCTCTATAGAGAAGAGCCTTCCTATCTTTATATATCTGTCCCAGTATGAAAAATCATCCATGAGCTCGCTGTTCCATACAACTTCTACCTTGCTCAGGTCTATGCCAGCTGCTTTCCACACATGTACAAAATATCTGCCTGCATTCCTTATTCTCTCAAGGTCTCCTCCGAGCTTGTTGTTTATCATTGCAAAATAGTCTGCTATGTAAAGCTTGAATTTTATACCTATACTTAGCATCTTTTTGAGGTTCTTCGCCCTAAGCAGGCCAAAGTGTATGCCAGCAAGGCCAGACGGCTCGAAGCCGTCGTATGCTACTGGGTGCTCATTTGTCTCGAACAAATTTCTGAGCTCCTCTTCTGTTACTATCTCAGCAGCAAAGCTTTTTATTGCGGCTATCTTCTCATCAACCTCCATATCATCATTATCAAATATGCAAATGAGCTTATAAAGTTTCTCTATAAGCCTTTTTGGAAGTGAATGCAAATCATGCCAATAGGCAAAGCCCTATTTGCAGGGGGAGAGATTTGAACTCTCGAAGGCGCTAAGCCACAGGATCTTAAGTCCTGCGCATTTTTCTGTGGCAATGCCAGACCAGACTCTGCCACCCCTGCATCAACAGCATTATGCATACATGGAAGGGCCCGTAGCATCGGTAGCCTTTTTGTAGCTCTCATGCGAAAGGTTTGCCTTCTTGACCATCTGCCTTATCTTAGCCTCTACAATCTTCGCCTCCTTCTCGAGCTCTTCGAGATTTATATCCAGATTTATTATCTTTTTCAGGTTTGTAAGTGCAATTTCAGCATATTTCGGATCAGTCACTTCTGGGTTTACCTCCACAAGAAGATTTATTATCGGTACATTAATTACAATACTGTTTGAGAGTATTATTGCACTTACCCCTGCTATAACCCCCTCGTTTATCGGCTTTATCCCGCTTGCTGCTGCCTTTTTAAGAAGTGATTCATCTGTTGTTACTATAAATGCATCTTCGCTCGGTTTCTCACTGGGTATGCCCCCTATCGAGACAATTTCGCTTATTGCATTTTTTCTGACAAAATCTATGAGCTCAAATCCAAGCTCGTGGACAAGCTCTGTAGGTATAGTAAACTCAGAGATCATTGCGATAAGCTTCCTTTTCCTGTCTATATATATTCTTACAGGAAACATCGGTGCAGAGTTATGAATAACTGCTATTGGTGGAAACGATTCGCTGTCAATATAGCCAATATACTCCATATCAAGCTTCTCTATCATGTAGCTGCATGCCATTGCTCCTACTAACCCTGCTCCTGGAAATCCCTCTATAAGTGTATAGCCATCTAGCCTTATATCCTCAAATAGTTTTATCTCTATCATAAAATCAAGTATTAAATGAATTTAATATTTAAAAGAATTCCCTTAACCTCGTTGATGTTATGTAAAATGCTTTTATACATTTTTCAACTTCTTTAAGATCTTAGAATGCTAAAAATGCAGTCATGTCGTGCAAAGAATTTGTATTTGTTTTCATTTTCGACACGATAAAGAAAAATACCTATTTATTTTGCTCTCGATTTTTCGACGATGATTTTATAAATCTATTACTCTCATTATTACTGGGGTGAATTTAATGGCTGAAAGAATAGGAAAGGAGAGAATCGAGAGGGAAGATGGATACCTCTATTATCTAGGAAAGGACGGCTACGTCTGGAGAACACCTATGAAGACAAATGCAAGAGGAAGAAAGAGCAGGGTAGGAAATGAAAAAATAGAAAGGCAGGAGGGATACCTCTACTTCATAGACAAGAACGGATACGTAGCAAGGGCAAAGATGAACAGGAGAGGGAGGAGGTAAAGTTTTCTTTTTTGGTTTTCTTCTTTTTATGATTAAGCGGGCATAGCGGGATTTGAACCCGCAACCAACAGCTCCGCAAGCTGCCGTGCTATCCAAGTTACACCATATGCCCACGTTTACGCTTATCTTTTTATATGTTTTTATTTAAATGTATATTTATCCTTTTATCTTAGGTGATTATATACCAACACTAGTAGGTAAAGTCTGCACATCTTGCGGCAAGCTAACCCACAAGTATGTCGAGTTCAAATGCCCGAACTGCGGCGAAGAAACGATAATAAGGTGTGAGCACTGCAGGGAAACATATACAAGGTACAAATGCCCTAAGTGCGGATTTGAGGGACCATGATGGGAAGGGTTGGTGTTGTATTCAAGGTTTATGCCGACAACGGCGAAGAAGAAAAGGTCAGCAGGGAAATAGCTGAAAAGCTAAAGCCCAATGGCCTCCAGCTAGAAGACGTGGCGTTTGGCATAAAGATAATAAAAGTGCTTTTTATACACGAGGATACAGAGGGAAGCTCTGTTTACGAGGAAAAACTAAAGAAGATAGATGGGGTTAGGGAAGTCGAGGTAGAGGAGGAAAGCCTTCTTTAATCTTCTTCTCATTTGCTATTTTCAGAACCTTCTTGTAGCGCTCCCTTATTTTCTTCCAATGGGTTCCCTCCCAGTAAACCTTGCCACATTTTTCGCACTTGTAAAATTTCCTGTGCTTTTTGTAAGCGTTTTCTGGGACTAAGCCTTTGACATTTTTCTTGCCTATACTTGCAAGCTTGCCATTGCATATGGGGCAGATCATTCCAGGCACATTAACTTTCAAGCCAAGAGTACTTATCACATGTGCAAGCTGGTGCTCGAGGTCTTTTTCTCTTACAAGAAGCACCCTGAAGCCCCTTTTGCGCGACCTGTTAGCCAATTGCTCGTCAGCAGTTAGAAGAATAGCTCTCCTTCTTTTTACAAACGAGATTATTTCTTTGTCATCGCCGCATGGTGCGTTTTCGATGCTTATCCCGCCGAGCCTAAGCCAGCGGGCGAGCTTAGAAAGCATGGAGTCTGCTACTAATCTCATCATTTTAGCCTTATAGAATCTAGGTTCATAGGAGCCCTTGCCT
>ERZ1669247.129-NODE-129-length-34118-cov-12.072777_pt1 | contig 34118 bp, 33 predicted proteins | sample MGYA00579297_ERZ1669247 | MGnify/ENA primary metagenome ERZ1669247 (study PRJEB41166, sample SAMN08046056) | hot springs metagenome | biome: hot spring; feature: acid hot spring; material: thermophilic sediment; isolation source: thermophilic sediment from acid...
GCTCTTAACCAGTAGGCCAGGGGTTCGAATCCCCTCGGGCCCGTTGATCATATCATGCTATTATGAGTTAGGCGGAGAATAATGATATAAATGTCGTATCCGTTTTATAAAAATGTGGGATTCCACTGGGAATGAGAGTGGTTTTTAGAAGTTATTTTCATGAAATAAATTTCACTAAAACTTATCAATCTACGTTGATTGATGAGCATGGAAATTGAAAATGTGAGTATCTTTATGATTTGTTTGTATCGGAGGGTCATGTTCTGGTAAGACATTTAATAACCGATGCCTGTAATTATAACCATAGTCAAAGTAATCAAAATGGAAATAATTGCTAAAATCCTTACATTATCAAGAAGAAAATGATAAGATAAATTTATCCTAGAAAATAAGATAAATTCACAAAATGCTGAATGAAATTGTCATATGATTTTCATGTGTTATAACTCCATGGTAATGGTTTTCTAAGGCTCTTTATATAATTAGGAAGTCATAATGATGTTTATTAAATAAAAATTTTCATGGGAAATATTTACAGCTTGATTAATCATTGTGATGTTTTAATTAAATTATTACACAAAATCTAAGATTTTCTCAATGTTTCGTCTCGGTGACGGAGATCTTCCACATCTAAGTGCTGTTTCGATTATTATCAAAAGTTCTCAAAAATCATTTCACTATTAAAATAATAATGGTACTTAGTAAAATCTTATATAAGATAAATTCCTAATGTTTAAAGTTCCAGAGAATAATATGCGGCAATAAATATAATTTAGGGGGAAACTGCATGACTTTAAATAATAATTCCCACGAGAATCAGCTTAATGAAATCATGAGAGTTGAGAATCTCAATTTTACCTATGAAAACGGTTATAAAGTCTTTGAGAACATCAATTTATCTATTAATGAAAATAGATTTGTATCAGTTATTGGTCGTTCAGGAATAGGTAAATCTACATTTTTGAGATTATTAGGCGGATTTCTAAAGCCAGATTCAGGTAATATTTATCTTAGAGGTAAAAGGATAACAAAACCCAATCCTCAGATTGTTTTAATACATCAATCAATAGTTACATTCCCATGGATGACCGCTTTAGAGAATGTTAAAATCTCTCTGAAATCAAAGAATCTGACAGAGGAAGAGGAAAATTACAGGGCAAGGAAAGCTCTTGAAATGGTAGGTTTACAGGGATTTGAGGACCTTTATCCAAAGGAAATGAGCGGTGGTATGAGGCAAAGGGTATCTATTGCCAGAGCACTAGCTGCAGAACCACTAATGCTGTTAATGGACGAACCATTTGCACATTTGGACGAATTGACTGCAGAAGGTCTAAGGCAGGATATCTATAACATTCTATTTAATCCAGAGACAAATCTGAAGGCAGTAGTTTTAGTATCTCATAATCTAACCGAAGTGCTGGAGCTCTCTGATGAGATTTTCATATTGAATAATATGCCAGCTACTGTGGTTGCAAAGATAGAGGTGAATTTACCGAGGCCCAGAAATCCTAGAAGTGATGAATTTAACAGGATGTTGGATCAACTTTACACTTACCTGGGTTCATCCTCCAATGTTAGGGGGTGAATTTATTGTATGTTACTGAAATTATAATCTTTGCGGCAATTGTAACTACATTAAGAGTATTTGGAATCATATTGCTGTCAATAACCTCTGGATGGTTATTATCATATGCAGCGATCAAAAGCAAGATATTTGAGAACATTTATATTCCATTGAATGAAATTTTTGAGTCTGTCCCAGTAATATCATTCTTTCCAATAGTTCTGGTACTTTTCGTCAATGCCATAGGAGGAATTTTAGGTGTTGAACTGGCAGCCGATTTTCTTGTATTTACTGCAGTGGTTTGGAATATATGGATGGGGGAATATCAAGCCTACAAAACCGTCCCAAATGAAATGGTCGAGGTGGGCGAAAACTACAATTTTACCCTTGGAGAGAAATTGAAATATATTTACATACCATTTTCTATCCCTAGGATTGCTGCCAACTTATTCCCAAGTTTTGCGGATGCATTCTTCTATATTACGGTGAGTGAAGTATTTTCAATAGGCGTTCACCAGTATGAAACATTCGGCATAGGATCCGTTATAGTTTATTTCTATTCCAGGAATGAGATAACATACGTTTATTACTCATTGTTAATAATGGCCATAATAATTGCAATATCAGTATATTTATTAAGGGAATTTAGCAAATACGCAGTTGCGAAGTACACCGTGGATACTGATGCACCTATATTAAGAAGGGGTAGAATCAATTTGAAACAAACTACAAGGGTTATATCTTCTATAACCGTGACCCCTCTAAGTAGGTTAGCGAGATACTATAGATTCAGAAATAATGTCCCAGAGGAAGAGATATTTGAAAAAGAGGAACATGGATACAATTGGGTAAAGTATATTCCAGGAGTTATTGCAATTTTTGTATTCATTCTGATCTTGTATTATTCCATAAAATTGGTTATCTCGATACCCTCTGTGACTTGGGATTATCTCCTTTCCCTAACTCCATTCATCCTCCTTAATATGCTCTTTGATTATATCAGAATAGCCATAATTGCAATAATTTCATTAGTTTTTGCAGTTCTTGTAGGTTATTATTTAGCAATGCACAAGCGTGGAGAAGCTATATTAGTTCCAATAATTCAGACATTCAGTGCATTCCCACCACCTATTTATTTTCCAATCGTATTCGGTATTACATATCCATTTGTGTTGCACTATTTCGGAATTCTAACCACGGAGATATATGTTCTTTCAATTGGCTTTATAAGTACTTTCTACTATGTGCTGTATTCGTTCTGGATGGGACTGAAGGCCTTCCCCAGCGAATATTTTGATGTAATGGAGAATTTTCAAATGAATTTCTTCCAAAAATTAAGGTATATAATATTACCTGGAACATTCCCTTACTTAATATCAGGGATAACATCTACCATAAACAGTGCATGGGGAGGATTAATGATAGGTGAATACTGGCCAAATATAATAGGAGACAAGAACTTGGAGGTAAAGGTTGGTCTAATGAAATATATTTCACAGGCAACCTTGCAAGGAAATATACAGATAGCAGCATGGTCGTCGTTTATCTTCTCCATAGTAGTTGTGTTATATTCTCTGTTATTCACAAAGCATCTAATGGATTTGGCGAGAAAGAAATATGTGGCTGAAGAGGGCATTTATGCTGCATAATATCTTTACCTGTTCTTAATTTTGAAAGAATTAGAAAAATTAATATCAGAAATGAAAATATTGCTAATGCTGATGAAAGAAGTAATAGATCCAGATTCAAGAATAGCGGACTTGGTAGGTTTATTATATACGCTAAATAATATATTTAACGGAAAGACAGATCTTTATATGTTGGAGAAGGAAATGGAAGTTGATGTTGATGATTTAATGCCCATTGTTTATACTGCTTCACTTTTAAATTTTGTAAAATTGGACAATGGAGATATTTCTACTACAGAGAAGGGTGTAGAATTTATAAAAGCTGGAATTAAAAAAAGAAAGGAAATCATAAGAGATTCAATCAAAGATATTGAGCCATTCTATACGGCAATTAAAATGAGAAAATTCAAATTAGAAGATTTACAAAAGGAACTAATAAGAAATGGGATACAAAGGTTCAATTCACCCTCAGGTCTACACGAACTAGAAGTTATATTTATAGAGTGGGGAGTTTATTCGGGGTTGTTCAAGAAACAGGAAGAGGAATATGTTCTGGTAACCCAGTGAAAAATCAACGTTAAGATAAATGATTGAATTAACTATTCATTTTGAATGGAAACTGTTGTTCAAATATAATTTAAGGTATATAGCCAACTTTGAAATTACTTAAGTTCAGAAATAGGATAGGTTGATCTGGCCTTTGTATTCCCGGATTTATAATTAGTGTTTTACCAAGATTGAAAGTACCACTGTCCTCATGGACGTGTCCACATATGTGGATTTTTGGCGAATAAATTTCATCGAATTTCCTTAAGCCTTTTGAACCAATATGCTCTCCATCAAATGTTATGTCTCCAAAGCCATAAGGTGGTGCATGGGACATTAATATGAAATCGGTAGGTTTTCCAGCATCCTCATATACCTTAACCAATCCATGATAGAACTGTGCCTCTGTAAGGAAATAATTGGAACCATGATTCTGCCTCTGAATACCTGAAACACCTATAATTTTAATGCTATCAATTATATCCCAATCGAAGTGAAGCAATCTCAAATTTTCCAGATTTGAATATTCTTCAATAAACTCCAATCTATCGCTATTTCCAAGAACAGCCACAATTGGGATGCCGATTTTATTCAAGTATTGAAATACTGGATCTGGTGATGCGCCTGAGTCTGCCGAAGTTATATCTCCTGCTACCAGTATATAGTCGCATTTCCCTTTGGACACATTGCCTATATACTTCAATGTTCTTTCATGCCCATGCAGGTCAGATACAATACAGGCAACTTTAGGCATTTTCAGCGTTAATATCCATAACGGCTTAAAAACGTTTTACTTTATTCTCCCTAGATTTTCTATCTAATAATTCTAGTTGCCTCGAGAATATTCAGAAAGAGTGATAAGACACGAACACAGAAAATGAATCATCCTAAGATTGTGTCACATAAATATGCAGGTGCCGGGATTTGAACCCGGGCTAAAGGCTTGGAAGGCCTTTGTGCTACCAGGCTACACAACACCTGCTTAAAGGACGAAATAATTGCGTTTACATAAATGTTTCTTGTCAGGCTTATAATAAACCATATCTTACGGAGAGATAAAGGGTGAGCTTGTTGTCAATTATAAAATTTTCCAGATTTAAAAAGGATATCGTGCTGTTACACAACTGTTAAATTAGGGGTTCATAATACCTACTGTAATGAGGAAATTTAGTGAAAAGAGTATAAAGGAACTCTGGTCCAGATTGCTAACTCTCAAGGCATCCCAAATATATTCGATAGTAGGTAACTATCCTAGGGAGCGATCCCTTATTATAAATTATGAAGAAATGGATTCCTTGAACAGGGACTTCGCTCTGGATTTTCTGGAGAGGCCAGATGACTATCTAAAACTATTGAGGGACGTATTTCAGAAGGAATTTTTACCTACTGAATTCAAAGAAAATAAGGCAAATAGGATTAACATAAGGATTACTACCAAACTCCAGGATTTAGAGAAAAAAATAAGAGATTTGAGAAGTGAGGATTTAAATAAATTTTTACAGGTAGATGGAATAGTAAAGAGGGCCACAGAAGTAACCCCAACCATAACCATGGCTGCCTATGAATGTTCATATTGCCATAGAATTGGACTATATGAACAGCCTGGTCCAAAATTAATTGAGCCCGCTGAATGTTATCTGTGCGGAAAGTCCAAGGAACTAGACAAAATAAAGTTCAAATTTATTCCTGAGAAGAGTGTCTTCCACGATACCCAATTAATTGAGATTCAAGAAAAACCGGAATTATTAAGGGGTGCTACGCAGCCAGCTAGGGTTAACGTACATCTATTGGACGACTTATGCGGCAAGTTGAATCCTGGAGACAGGGTTAAAATTTCCGGCATATTGAGGGGAAAACAGAGAAGCATTGGAAACACCATGAGCACACAATTCGAGATCTTTCTGGAAGCATCTTATTTTGAAAAGGAATCGACGGAATATGAAGAGATAGAAATAACTGATGAGGAAGAGGAAGAGATAAAGAAAATGGCTTCAGAACCGGATCCTTACTCAAAACTTATACAGAGTATAGCACCCACGATTTATGGTATGGAGCATATAAAAGAAGCCATAACTCTTCAACTTTTTGGAGCCATAAGAAAAAGATTCCAGGATGGCACTACAATAAGAGGTGAAATACACATTCTGTTGCTAGGTGATCCAGGTACGGCAAAATCACAGCTTCTTAAGTATGCCGTTAACGTTGCACCCAAATCCATATATTCTTCCGGAAAGGGAAGTTCAGCGGCAGGTTTAACAGCTGCTGCAATCAAGGATGATCTTTCTGAGGGCAGATGGACCCTGGAAGCTGGAACTTTGGTTCTAGCAGATGGAGGACTTGCAGCAATAGATGAACTGGACAAAATGGAAAAAGATGATAGAAGTGCAATGCACGAAGCTATGGAACAGCAAACAGTAACCATAGCTAAGGCGGGAATTAATGCTACGCTCATGTCGAGGTGTGCCATTTTGGGAGCGGCTAACCCTAAACTTGGCCGTCTTCAGGAAGATATGAGTATTGTAGAGCAAACTGACCTACCCCCATCATTGCTTTCGAGATTTGATTTAATATTCATTGTCAGGGATACACCGGGAAAGCAAGATGAAAATATGACAGATTACATTTTGAATGTACATACCGATGGAGAGAAAATAGCTGGGGGTAAGGACATAGATAAATCTATTTATAGGCCACTTCTTTCGCCAGAATTTATAAGGAAATATGTTGTTTATGCTCGTAAGAATTCTTTTCCAATATTATCACCAGAAGCAAGGCAGAAAATTAAGGAATATTACTTAGAGAAGAGAATGCAATCTAAAGAGACAAAAACCATGATAATGACTCCAAGGCAGCTTGAAGCTTTAATAAGACTTTCGGAGGCTTCGGCAAGGGTGAGATTGAGCGAAAGAATCAGCGAAGAGGATGTTAACAGGGCAATTAGGTTGATGGAATATTTCCTAAGGGATTCTGCATCAGTTAACGGTAAAATCGACATTGATCTTGTGACAACAGGTCATAGTGCCAAGGAAAGAACCGATATATCAATTGTCCTAGACATAATTGAAAGGTATGAATCACAGTTCGGTTTTGCCAAATTGTCAGATATAGAGTCGGAAGCCGAAAGAAACAACATTTCCAGAGAAACTCTGGATAAGCTTCTGAAAATCATGAAAAACAATGCTATGATTTATGAATACAGAAACGATGTTTATAAGCTGTTAAGATCAAAACAGGGTGCTTGAATTTGATATGGACTAAGATTTACAGGACATCAAATGAGATTTTGCTTGCAGCAGCCGATGAAGAACTTATAGGCTTGGAATTTAAGGAAGGAAAATACAAAATAAAGGTCAGCGAAGGTTTCTACAAGGGACAGCTGGTGAATGAACAGCAGTTCATTGAATTATTCAGCCTCTGTACCGTTGCCAATATCGTAGGAAATAGGGCGGTAGAGGCCGCAATAAAAGCCGGCTTTATTGACAGAACCCGAATACTTGTTATTGGGGGCGTACCACATGCACAGTTCTCAATATTGGAAGTCTAATTCCTACATTATCAAAAATAGAGAATTCGTTTCGAAATATCTTGGTTTCGATGATTCTGAATTAAAATCAGGCATGAAATATCTTTTTTCATGGCAGGATATAGGTAAAGAGATCGGCTATGATAGAGAAAACCAGTTAATCAAGGAACAAAAATACTTATATCAAATTCCCGAAAAGTCTTTTGACAATTTCTTAGATTTATTTGGGGAAAAAGAACCCTTCAAATGGTATAGATCCCATAGGAATCTGAGAATCAGAGGAAATGATTGGATTGTAGATCCTCCCGAGCTTATGGCGATTCTGAATTTTACAACAGATTCATTCTACGAAAAAAGCAGAGTTGGAATGGATAAGATTGAAGAAATCTCCCAAAACTTAAAGAGCATTGGAGTTAAAATAATTGACATAGGAGGAGAGAGTACGAGGCCTGGTAGTATCCCAGTTTCATCTGCGGATGAATGGGCCAGGATAAAGGAACCACTGAAATTTTTCATAGATGAAGGATTCATTGTATCTGTTGACTCGTATAAGCCAGAAACTCAAATGAAGGCCCTCGAGCTTGGTTCTCACATAATAAATGATGTTAAGGGTTTGGAATCTAAGGAAATGGGAATTTTGGCGAAGAAATATGATGTTCCGATAATAATAATGCATAGCAAAGGAGATTTTAAAACTATGCAAGATAATCCACAATATGAAAATGTTATTTTGGAAATAATTTCATTTTTCATGGATAGATTGAGGCGCGCAGAGAGATTAGGAATATTGGATAACATAATTTTGGATCCTGGAATAGGCTTCGGCAAGAGAGTGGAAGACAATCTAATGATAATAAAGTATCTTGAAGAGATGAAAATGGGTTATTTTTTGCTCATGGGGCTATCGAGGAAATCATTTTTAGGCAAGATACTTAACGAGAATGCTGACGAGAGGTTATGCTCAACCGTCATAATGAACACAGTATCAATTATGAATGGTGCTGATTTTATAAGGGTTCACGATCCAGTTGAAAATTTAAAAATAATAAAATTAATCAAAAAATTGAAAGAATTATAGATGTATCAGATAGTGTGTCAATATTATTACCACAAATAATATAGAAATAGTATTGACAACTTTCACGAGAGGATTGATGGCTGGTCCAGCCGTATCTTTTGTTGCATCTCCTACAGTGTCACCAACTACTGCTGCCTTATGGGCTTCTGATCCTTTGCCACCGTAATTGCCCTGTTCAATGTATTTCTTTGCATTATCCCATGCACCGCCTCCAACTGTCATCATTATAGCCAAGGGGAATCCGGACAGTATTACGCCAAGCAATACTCCTGCAAGTGCAAGAGGACCCAGTACAAATCCCACCAGTATTGGAGTTAGAACTGCAATGATGGCAGGTACCATTAGTTGCCTTAAGGCTTCCTTTGTTACTATATCAACTGCCTTTCCATAGTCAGGTTTGTCTTGCCATTCAAGTATCTTCGGTTTTTCCCTAAATTGCCTTCTTACTTCTTCGACTATTGCAAAGGCAGCTTTTCCAACGGCATTCATGAGGAACGAGGTAAAGAAGAAAGGAAGAGCTGCTCCTATTATCAGACCTGAAACTACGAGTGGATTGTCTATTTCAATCTGGGGGAATTGTGATGAAATCACTGTCTTGTAGGCCGCAAATAGTGTCAAGGCAGCTAATGCTGCACTTCCAATAGCATAACCCTTTGTGACAGCTTTTGTTGTATTTCCCACAGCATCCAAGGGATCAGTTACTTCCTTCCTGGTCTTTTCATCAAATCCCGACATTTCAGCTATACCGCCAGCGTTATCTGTTATGGGTCCATAGGAATCGATTGATATTATTATTCCAGTAGCTGAAAGCATTGATGCGGCAGCGATTGCAATACCATATAATCCCATCTGTGCATTCTGTCCAAAGGAATAAAATGTTATTCCATAAGAAATGATGATACCTGCTACAATCACAATTGCTGGGATGAACACTGCCTGCAGCCCATAAGCTAGACCTGTAATTATGTTTGTTCCCGTACCTGTAACAGAAGCCTTTGCTATCTTGGCCACAGGAGCATATCTCTCAGAAGTATAGTACTCAGTTATATAGACCATTATAAGCATTATGACTATCCCCACTAGGCTATCAACGTATATGGCAACATTGCCTTTCATTAGGTAGTAGTCAGCTATGTAGAAGAATACCGCTGAAATGATAACTGTTGCAATTAAGCCTTTGTAAAGAGCCCTCATTATTCTCTCTTTTTCATTCTTTCTAACGAAGAATGTACCTATAATTGTTGCAAGTATAGCAAATCCACCAATTACAAGGGGAAGTATAACTCCATTCTGTCCAATCACAGATGGGTAGGAAAGATAAATAAGATAAGCAAGCAACATTGACGATAGGGCTGTTACCACATAGGTTTCGAATAGATCAGCCCCCATGCCAGCACAATCACCAACATTATCCCCAACATTATCTGCAATAACAGCTGGATTCCTTGGATCATCCTCTGGGATTCCAGCTTCTACCTTACCCACAAGGTCAGCTCCAACATCTGCACCCTTGGTATAAATTCCGCCTCCAACTCTTGCAAAAAGACTAACCAAGGAGGCTCCAAATATGTAACCGACCATGAGTTGGGGGTTCCCGAACCACATGTAAAATATTATAAGTCCCAATAAGGCCAATGAAGCTACACTTAATCCAGTTACTGTTCCCCCTCTAAATGCCAATCTTAGAGCTGGATTAAGTCCCTTCTTCGCTGTTATGGCAGTTCTAACATTGGCCCTGATTGAAATATTCATACCGATGAGTCCTGCTGCTGCCGATCCAATTGCTCCAACTAAAAATCCAAGTGTCACTTTCCAAGCATCGCTGAATCCTTCGGAGTAGTAGAATGCAACGAATATTAGAACTGCTAAGATCACTGCAAATGTAAATATAGATCTGTACTGCCTCTTCATGAAGGCATTTGATCCTTCCATTATAGACTTAGCGATGGTTAGTGGTTTTTCTTCAGTTACAGGAATCTTGAGCAATAAATAAGATTGAATTCCTGCATATAGTAAACCGAGAAGAGCTGATATCAATACGAATAGTTCCCAGGTTAGCTCGCTTATAATCATGGGGGGTGATAATAAAATAATTAATAATTCTTATTATTGAAAAATAAATGAGAACAGATTAAATGATGACTCATTGATTCATGGCTCAGTAATCTGAGTCAAAGTACGAGAATCAGATAATTTTAAAGGTTATAATAAAATTTAGATTAAATTTCTGGTGGCTTTATCTTCTCTCTCTGTATTTTTACTCCCCTCGGAGTTACAACTATGTATTTACCCCCAAATGATACTACGTCACCGTTTGTTTCGGTTGCAGATCTCTTTAATTCACTGATTATTCTTTTCAATTGAAGCTCATCGCCCTGCATCGCCCCATAGTCTAAGATAAGTACATCGCCATCGTCTACTATTTGACTGAAGAAACCAATATCCTCAAACTTGTTAATTTCAGCAAATTTAACATACATTTGAGTAGCTCCAGCAGCATTTACGTTGGAATCCATCTCTGAAAGATCAATGTATTTCCTAGGTTCCTTACCCCTACCCTCGGGCCTCAATGATGGTTTTTTTCTGAATGGCATTGGCATTTTAAATTCACCGGATAGAAATAATATGCAAGAATATTAATATTTCTTTTAATGGCACGAATTAAAAGGAAATTTTTATCTACATCCAATTATTACCAAATTACCCGGCTTAGCTCAGTTGGTAGAGCGGTGGACTGTAGAGGGACAGCGCTTCGGCGCACCGCCGCTATCCACAGGTCGCTGGTTCGAATCCGGCAGCCGGGATCAACTAAATATCTATTTTATAACTTTTCATTCACTTTATCATAAGGAAGTTTTTTACTTTCTATTTGGCAATATTGTTTAAACTTGAACCATATGCAAATAGCGAAAGGGGGGTAATTTAAACATATTAAAAATCAATTGAATATTCCAGAAGATCAAGTAAATGATTTTCCTGCTTATAGCACAACGTAAAAGAAATTAAATGAAAGAATTTGGTTTCATTATCTATTGGAAATTTTTGACAATCTGCGCCATTTTAGAATCCTGAATTTTAGGGTCCAACTTTTTAGCAAAAGATTCGAAATTTTGGGAAGTTTTTTCATCCCCAAGTCTTTTGACTATTTGTGACTTCAAATACCATAATCTGGCATTATTTCTATCCTTAGCAAGAACCTTTGTTATCAGGTCGTTGGCATCCTTCCAATTTTTGTTGAAGTATAGTTTTAGAACTTCCCTTTCATCATCTGAAGCTGGTTCAGCGGAATTTATCAAATTATTTACGGCCTTTTCTTGCTCCAATTGATTGCGTTTTGTCTGGACTTCCTCTAATAGTTTTTTTGCTTCCTGATTATTTGGATCGGCCTTTAAAATATCAGATAATAGAAGATAGGCATTCTCATAATTCCCCCTAGAAATCTCAGTAGATGCAAGCGTTAATTTTAATTTAATAACACTATCGATCTGCACTTGGTTTTGTTGAGATGCTGGAGCATTGATTTGTGGGCCTGCTTCTGCTTTTCTTTCCTGAGCCGTCGTTTCTATCTGATTCCCCTGTGATTGCTTAATTTCCTGGGGTTGATTCTGACCTTTCAGGGTTACGATTTCCTTTGGCCCACTAACAGATGGTTGTCCAGATTTATATGATTCCCATGCCTGCTTTATCGATTGATTTTTTTGTGCAAGTTTTGAGATTCTCGGCTCAAATTGAGTAACTATTGCTTTTGGAGCTTCTTTCAGCCACTGATTAAATTTGTTTTCCACCCTTTTTTTATCTGAACTAAATGCATTTAAAAGTACAATTGAATCATAACTGCCGGCAAAATCACCAATCTTAATGAAATCATCAAAAATATTTTCTATTATCTTGACCAATCCTGGGAATTCGTCCGGATCAAAATTATCCTGTTGATCCAGAATTGCAGAAATGGCCTTCTTGAGCTCTTTCCCAGCAGCTTCAGTTTTGCCTTCTTCAATCAATTCCTTGGCAGCTTTCTCGTAATTTTGTACCAGTTCCAGGGGTCCTATCATACTGTCACACTATAATTTAAACGATTAATAAATCTTTCTAAATTTCTTGATGGATTTCATTATTTTACCTTATAGTTTGGAGGTTCTGCTATTATCATTATGTCATGAGGATGACTCTCTGTAATGCCTGCTTGCGTAATTATGACAAATTTTCCATTTTTTCTTAACTGATCTATTGTTTTTGCACCTGCATAACCCATTCCTGCTTTAAGGCCACCCACTAATTGATATACAGTGTCTGCTACCTTACCTTTGTATGGTACTGCACCTTCAACTCCCTCCGGGACAAATTTAGAAGAACCCAGTTTGCCATAACGATCATGCTCTCCAGATGATATTGCTCCGAGGGAACCCATACCCCTATAACTTTTATATCTCCGACCTCCAATTGTTATTTCCTGGCCAGGTGCTTCATCGGTACCAGCCAATAGTGATCCTAGCATCACGGTGCTTGCACCGGCTGCAATCGCCTTCACTATATCACCAGAATATCTGATACCTCCATCCGCAATCACTGGTATTCCATAGTTTTCAGCCACATCTGCTACATCTGCCACTGCAGTAATTTGCGGTACTCCAATACCTGCCACTATTCTGGTTGTACATATGGATCCGGGCCCAATTCCAACCCTTAATCCATCTACATCCGCGGATATGAGATCCTCTGCTGCCTTGGAGGTTGCTATATTGCCCGCTATGAGATCTATATCTATCTCCCTTCTCATCTTTTTAACTGATTCTATCAGATTTAGATTATGTCCATGTGCACTATCTACCACAATTACATCTGCGCCCGCACTTTCTAGAAGTTTAGCCCTCTCAATATCAAATGGCCCAACTGCAGCTCCGACCAATAGTTTTCCGTTCTTATCCCTAACAGCCTCAGGAAATTGTTGCCTCTTTATTATGTCCTTGGCAGTAATGAGACCAACCAAGTTCCCCTGATCATCCACCAAAGGTAACTTTTCGATCTTCTTCTGAGCCATTATTTCAAGTGCATCCTCTAAGGAAATATTCTCTTTTGCCGTTATGACATTTTCCGTCATAATATCCTTGACAAGCTTTTTATCATCCTTGAAAAATCTTACATCCCTTGATGTCAGTATACCCACCAGCTTTTTGCCATCAACCACTGGCAACCCAGCAATCCTTCTTTCATTCATAATTTTGATTGCCTCTGAAATAGTTGTATTAGGGGTTACTGTAAAAAGATCTCTGATAATGAGGGATTCTTCTCTTTTTACTCTCCTTACCATGTCGGCTTGAGAATCTTTTTTCATGTTTCTATGTATTATTCCAATACCGCCCAATCTTGCCATGGCTATTGCCATTTCTGCTTCAGTTACTGTATCCATTGGGCTTGCGACTATAGGAATGTTTAATCCAATATTCCGAGAAAGTTTGGTTTTTGTGACCGCTTGATTTGGTTCCACGGATGATGCATCTGGTATAACTAAGACATCATCAAACGTATAACCTATCTTTGCCTTTTCTAATTTTTTGGAATACATATAACACAAATTAAAATTCGTATAAATTTTTTAGGAAATGGAATCCATAATAGGTAAGAAGATCTTACACGCTATTGAATGTTAATTTCGATTTCCATAATTTAATGAAATATATAAATACCAAATTTCAATACTATGGATAGGTCCTGTGGGGGAGCTCGTTGTGACGGGCTGAGAGGATCCTGAAAGGATCGACCCTTAGAACCTGATCCAGGTAATACTGGCGGAGGGAGATAAATGAAAAGGATATATTATATTGCGGCTATAGTATTGTCTATAATATTCGTTGTCGCAGGATTGGTATATTTTGAAGAACCTGAAATACTAAATAAAGGAAAGGTTACAATTACCATATTAACCTATTCGACACTTTTAGATTATGGTCCCAATCCCAACGAAACTTATAGCTATGTTTTCGGGAATTTTGAAAAGTGGTATAACGTGAACATAATAATAAAAAACGCATCTGGAGATCTTCTTAATGCCGTAGAACAATCCGGTGGAAAGGGGTACGATATTGTTATAGGTTTGAATAATCTTGATGCTTATGCTGCATACAGATCTGGTCTTTTCTATAAGTTTTCAGTAAGCAATGAATCATATACCAATGAAACAGCAATGAAATATATGGATTCCATGGGTTACGTGGTGCCATACGAATATTCCTTTCTAACGACTGATTATAACCTGACCGGACCTCTACCGCTAAGCATTATTAGAAATTTAACTTTAACAGACTTTTACAACAGTTCCATAGGCTCTCAATTTATAGTGGAGAATCCTTTGACCAGCATAACAGGTGAGGAATTCTTGCTTGAGGAGTATGCCTTCTATGAAAATATTCTAAAGGAAAACTGGACAAATTTCTGGATTAATGCAAAAAGCATCTACATAACTAACGATTGGTCCTCTGGGTTCAATATATTTGAATCTGGAGAGAAGCAGTTATTCTATTCATACTTGACAGATCCCGCATATAACCAATACTTTAATTATACACCTATAGGTACGACCCCATTCAAATATGGAAATTCTTACTATGCATGGATGGAAGTACTCGGGATAGGTATATTGAATTCTTCAACTCACAAAGCTTTAGATGAAGCTTTCGTAAATTGGTTTTTAGGAAGTGAAGTGCAGAATCAGATACCCTTGAATGAATGGATGTTTCCAGTAAATGATCAGGTAACATTGCCCAAGGTATTTCAATATATACCCAGTCCCGTACAGATAATAGCATTGAATCAATACGTCAATGATACATTTATCTATTCAAATCTGTCAAATTTAGAGCTCGAGTGGGATGAGATTGAAACAAAATGATCTCACTTTTTTTGGGTTATTTATCCTATTATTTTTATTTCCTATAGCATTTTTGTGTATTCAGGCATGGCATTTTCATAGCAATTATCTTATTTTTTTACTGATTCAAAGGGCCCTAATGCAGTCCATTATCCAGGCTTCTTCTTCAACTTTAATATCTCTGGCAATTGGATTGATTCTTACTGTGTTGCTTCTAGTATATAATGGGAGATTAATTAACGGTATAATTGCCATAATGTACATTTCATATGTAATGCCAGGGATAATAATTGCCATATCTATTATATCAGCATTTGGCCTTCAAAATCCCCTGATGGAAATAATTCTAGGTAACGTTATTTTTAATGCTCCTATGGTCGGAATTTTAGGATATCTATATGCCATGGGAACAAATCAGAGAGAAATACAGATGGCTAAAATATTGGGCGCTACCGATATTCAGCTCATAAAATTATACATAAGAAATGGAGCAAAGGGACTGTGGATCGGAGCCATTTTGACTTTTATCCTGTGTTTTCAGGGATTTAGCCTACCTTTAATAATAGGGGGTCCGGAGTATTCGACATTTGAGGTACTAATTTATCTCTTCAAGAGAACGTATATAATGCCAGGTCCCTTCCCTTTTTCCAATGCGTCCACGATGGCTGTTCTTCAATTCTCTATTCTACTTCTGCCTGTTGTTTCATATCTAATAATTTCTAAGATGCCCTCAATTTCTCAACCAACAAGTTTTAAAGCATTTTCAAAAGTCAAATCACTTGTGGCTCTTGTTTTAATAACTATTATTTTATTCATCCTTTATCTTCCTCTAATCCTCTTATTTTCACACTTTCCATTTTGGAATTTGCTATCAATATTGAATATAAATTTCATAAAATTAGCCCTGTTAAATACATTACTTTTTAGCTCAATATCTGTAATTTTATCTATACTTCTATTAATTTTCGTAATTTCAGATATTTCTGGTTACAAATCGGATCTGATCTTTATAACATCTACCGCACTTACCCCGGTTGCCATAGCTCTTTCATATTTCTTAATCTATCAAACATTTTTACCTTTGCCATATGTCATAATATTGATATTCATTGCAATTTCTTTACCTTTTATGGCCAGAAATTATTCAGATTCAATATTACGCATACCATTTTCTGAGAGAAATTCTACTTTTATACTTGGTGATTCTAGGATTGGAGCGACAATATATTATTATCTAGGAAGGATAAGGAGTAGCTTTATGGGTATAGTCGCATTGGAATTCGTAACTATTATGGGGGAATTCTCAGCTATTGCAACGGTTTATACTCAGAATACCGTGACTTTAACAGTTGAAATCTATAACGAGTTCTTGTTAAGAAAAATAAATGTTGCTTACGCAATATCTGAGCTCTTTGTGACTGTAATATTTATTTCAACATTCCTGATATACCTAATTGGGATAAGTGGTAAATCTGGAAGCAAAAATTTCCATACAAGGAATAAGCAAACGGTTTGAGAAGGAATACGTTTTGAATTCGGTCAGTATGGAGGTACTTCCAGGAGAATTCAGGGTTATCCTTGGGCAATCCGGAACCGGAAAAACTACACTTCTAAACATAATTTCAGGTCTAATTTCTCCTGATGAGGGTAAAATTATATTAGATGGAAAGGACATCACTAAGGTTCCCACTGAAAAAAGAAATATAGCTTACATATTCCAGGACCTTGGACTTTTCTCGTCCTTAACAGTGAAGGATAACATCATATACGGTTTAATGGTCAGAAAATATAAGAGCGAGGATATCGAAAAAAGATTGCACGAGTATGCAAGCAAATTCGGTTTGTTAAATTTATTGAATAAGTACCCAATTGAGTTGAGTGGTGGCCAGAAGCAATTGGTGGCTCTGGCGAGGGCGTTGATAATAAATCCTTCTATCATACTCATGGATGAACCCCTGAGTTCTTTGGATACTTTCCTTCGAAACAATATGCGTTGGTATATTAAGAATCTAGCTAAATCAATGAATCTCACAGTTATTTATGTCACACACGACGTTGATGATTGTGCCATTATGGCCGATAAGGTTTCAGTTTTAAGTAACGGAAAGATAGTGGAGGAAGGAGATAAGGGAGAGATACTTAATAACCCAAGGAAGGAGGAAACCGCTAAACTTCTAGGCTATAATATAATTAATTTCAACAATTCAAGATTATTCATTCATCCTTCTAAAATAAAGATTGGCGGAAACATAGAAGCAAGAATCATAAACGAGGAAAGAGGTATCATGTTCCATTATCTGTTGAAGACCCAGTTTGGTGAAATATATGCAATATTTGATAGAAAATATAATGAAAAAGAGGGCATAAGTATCCCAGGGGTGTAAGAAAATTGGCATGCGGTATAGATGAAGCTGGGAGGGGTCCATTGATCGGTCCCATGGTTATTGCCAAGGTATGCGGCGAAAGCGAAGTATTAAAGAGAATAGGTGCAAAGGATAGTAAACTCCTAACACAAAACAGAAGGGAGGAAATCTTTGATAAATTGAAGGATTACACGGATGAAATTGACTACATTATAATTCCTGCGGAAACCATTGACCAATATGTATTAAAAAATGAGTTGAATTTCATGGAAGCGAGGTACATTTCAATGCTAATAGATAAAGAAAAGTCATATGTTGTGGATTGCCCTGACACAAATGAAGAGAGGTTCAGGGATTTGTTGATATCCCTAACCGGAAATCGAAATATTGTGGCAAAACACAAAGCTGATTACATTTATCCTGAAGTGGGAGCAGCCAGCATAGTTGCTAAAGTGATCAGAGAAAGGGAAATTAAAAGGATAAAAGAAGAAATAGGGGATTTTGGCTCCGGATATCCCGCAGATGAAAGGACTATAAAATTTATAAGGGATTATTATACCCGGAATAAGAACCTCCCCCCATATGTTAGAAAAAGTTGGAGTACCTTGAAAAGGATTATAAACCTTGACAATATTGAATCATAAGCCCCTTTTCATTTGTTTGTTATTTTAGATTTAAAGGGCATTCACCCCAATAAAAGCTATTTGTCTAAAATTTTTATTCGAAGAAAATATCAGAATAATAATGACTTGGGTTCAAGATTATTTCAATAATATCAGAGAAAGGGCCAACAGGGAGTATGAAATTGCAAAGTTGGCACGTTCCAAGGGTCTTGACCCAAAGACTGACGTGGAAATACCACAGGCTGAGGATTTGGCGGGAAGGGTAGCCGCACTGATGAAAATTGATGTCGCCGATAAAATCAGGGAATTGGAAAAAAAGTACGATAGGGAGAGAGTCGCCATAGAAATTGCCTTGGAAGTCGCAAGTAGTTATAATGGAACCCAGGAACAAAAGATAGAAATGGGAATAAGAACAGCATTGGCAGTTTTGACCGAAGGAATACTTGTGGCACCTCTAGAAGGTATTACCGGTGTCAAGATAAAGGAAAGGAATGGAAAGAATTTCTTATGCATATATTACTCCGGACCAATTAGGAGTGCAGGTGGTACAGCCCAGGCATTGAGCGTTATAATTGGAGATTTAATAAGAAGAAAGTTGGGCATTGAAAGTTACAAGCCCACTGAGGAAGAAATTGAGAGATATAAGGAGGAGATCCCACTCTATGCAAGAATCCAACATCTTCAGTATGTTCCTACTTCCAAAGAAATTGAAACCGCTGTGAGAGGTTCTCCGGTGTGCATAACTGGAGAAGGTACCGAAGAGATAGAAGTTTCTGGGCATAGAGATTTGGAGCTAATAGAGACAAACAGAGTTAGAGGTGGAATGGCTCTAGTTATTGCCGAGGGTCTTATATTAAAGGCTTCAAAGCTTAAAAAGTATGCCAAAATATTTGAGCTAGAAGGATGGGAAATTGGAGAAGAGAAAAAGGAAGAAGATGCTACAAAGCCCAATTACAATTATTTAAAGGAAATGGTTGCTGGTAGGCCGGCCCTTTCATATCCCTCAAGAAAGGGAGGTTTCAGGTTAAGATACGGGAGAGGAAGAAATACAGGGCTTGCGGCAGTTGCCATTCATCCCATAACTATGAAGGTGTTGGAAGATTTTATAGCAATAGGTACACAGATTAAGACAGAGAGGCCAGGCAAGGCAGCAGCCATATCAACCAATGAAAATATTGAGCCTCCTTATGTTCTTCTGGAAGATGGATCACTTATTAAATTAAGAACTATGAATGATTTCTTACAATACAAGAACAGGATAAAGGAAGTTGTTGATCTGGGTGAAATTTTAATCTCATTCGGCGAATTTTTGGAGAATAATAAGACACTTTTTCCCGGAGCTTTCACAGTCTCTTGGTGGGAAAAATTAGTTAGACAGAAGGGTATGGAGCCAAGAAGTTTTAAAACTGCAAAAGAAGCAGTTGAATTTTCGAAAGCATTTCAAGTTCCGTTGCATCCAGAATATACTCTTCTATGGCACGATTTAAATTTTGATGAGATTAAATTACTTAGGGATTTTATCTTGGAAAAGGCCACGGTTGAACAGGGGAAATTTAGAGTACCTATGGAAAGTAGAATCAAGCGAATAATGGAAAATTTGCTTTTTGAGCACTTCGTCGAGGGAGGTTTCTTGGTTTCTGATACATATGAGCACCTACTTGCTCCAATGGGTCTGGAGATTGTCAATGGAAAGATTGTAAAGGTGAATTGCATTTCGATGGATAAGGATGTTCTGGTATCGTTATCAAATTCAGCAGGTTTTCCAATATATGCCAAAGGTCCATCGCGAATTGGTGCAAGAATGGGAAGACCTGAAAAGGCACAGGAAAGATCCATGAATCCCCCTGTTCATGTTCTATTTCCATTGGGGGACATATTGAAGAATAAGAGGAACTTCCAAGATTATATTAAGCTTAAAGGGGCTGAGATGCAGCTAAGAAAATGTGAATCATGCGGTATTGAAACATATGAATATAGATGCCCAACTTGCGGTGAAAGAACGTTGGCAACTCAACAGACCAAGAGATTTGATATAGATATTAAGGCCATAATAGAGAGAAAAGCCAGAATTATGGGAATAACCGAATTGCCTGATTTCAGAGGGGTAAAGTCTCTAATGTCTGCTACCTTAACTCCAGAGCCAATTGAAAAGGGGATATTGCGTTCATATCACAACGTGTATCCATTCAAGGATGGAACCTGTAGGTATGATATGTCTGATCTCCCTCTAACTCATTTTAGGCCCAAGGAAATTGGCTTAACTGTTGAGAAGGCCAGGGAGCTAGGGTACAAATACGATTATACTGGAAAACCATTAGAATCAGATGAACAGGTCGTTGAAATTTATCCTCAGGATATTGTTATCAATGAGAGGGCAGGAGATTACATGGTAAGGGTTTCGAACTACATGGATGACCTCCTAGAGAAATTCTACGGATTGGAAAGGTACTATAACTGCAAATCCAGGGAAGACCTAATAGGTCATCTTATAATAGGGTTGGCTCCTCACACGTCAGGCGGGATTCTGGGAAGAGTGATTGGATTTACAAAGAGCAATGTTGGTTATGCACATCCATTCTTCCACGCAGCTAAGAGGAGAAATTGCGACGGAGATGAAGATTCCATAATGCTCTTACTGGATGGTTTGATAAATTTCTCAGTGGATTTCTTACCTGATACGAGGGGTTCAATGATGGATGCGCCTTTGGTTTTATCTACAAAAATAAATCCACTGGAGATAGATAAAGAGGCATTAAATTTGGACATAACTGGCGATTATCCTCTTGAGTTGTTGGAATTAACGAGGGATTATGTCCCCCCGAATAGATTGACTGGATTGGTTAGAACAGTAGGTGATGAGGTGAAGAAGGGAAATCTATATCCGCATTGCGACTTTAGCGATGATACGCCAGATATCAATATAGGAACCCATGAATCATCTTACAAGAGCATAGATACAATGTCAAAGAAACTGAAGAAACAGATGGATCTGGCTCTTAAAATTCGTGCAGTGGATGAAAATGATGTGGCTGAGAGAATATTGAAATATCATTTCATACCCGATATGATGGGCAATCTGAGAAAATATGGTTCACAGGGATTCAGATGCATGAGCTGTAATGCTCGGTACAGGAGACCTCCTCTTAACAATAGATGCACCAAGTGTGGGGGCCAGGTAAAGGAGACAGTGCATCTGGGAAACATTAACAAATACATGAGCGATGCTAATTGGCTTATTGAAAATTTTGGAGTTTCCAATTATATTAGGCAGAGGATTCAGATATTAAATAGATCCATGGAGGAGCTATTCTATACAGAAATGGTAGAAAAAGATAATAATGTTAAGACACTTGAAGATTTCAGATGATACCAAGGATTTATTTCGTTGGAACGGCAGGTGCTGGGAAATCATCCCTAGTGGCCAGTTTTCAAAGGTGGCTTGAAAATATTAAGCTAGATGCAGCCACATTTAATTTGGACCCAGGTGCAGAATATATACCTTATTCTCCTGACTTTGATATTAGGGAAAGAATCTCTTTGACTGAAGTTATGCAAGAATATGATCTGGGTCCAAATGGGGCACAAATTGCAGCCTCTGACTTACTCATACAGCATCTAGATGAATTTGTTGAGGAAATAGATTCTTATGACTCTGATTATGTATTGATAGATGTTCCGGGGCAGCTCGAACTTTTTGCATTCAGACAATCCTCTAGGGAAATTATGAGAACGCTGGGAGAGAAGAACAGCGCAATAATATATCTAATTGATTCAAATTTGGCCAAAGTTCCAAGCTCCTTTGTTTCTTCCAAATTCCTGGCAATGAGTGTTTTAACCAGATTCTATGTACCATTTCTCCCGACAATATCTAAATCGGATCTCCTTTCTCCGGAGGAGAGATCCTCCGTTGAAATTTGGGAGAGAAATCCCAATGAATTGCTGGAAGCACTGAAGAGAGAAAAAGGCGGAATGAGTGCCCTACTTGCAGAGAAGATGATGGAGGGAATAAATTCATTCGATATACTTGGCCAGAGTAAATTTGTCTCAAGTCAAAGTGATGAGGGAATGGAAGACATTTACGAGTTTCTTAGCATGATTTTTTCAGGTGGAGAAGACTTGGAGGAAAGATAGCTGTCATTCGTCCGACATTGGTAATAAAAGTATTTATATTAGGTCCGACATACATACTACTATGGTAAACAATTATACCAGTCCGGATGATGAAGAGCTAGCCAAAATTGTTGAGCAGCTCAAGGTAAACATTAAGATTGTGGGATGCGGCGGAGGGGGAACAAATACAATAACAAGATGCGCCAGAGAGGGAATATATGGGGCAGAACTCATTGCACTTAATACGGATGCACATCACCTATTAATGGTTCAGGCTCATAGAAAAGTGCTAGTAGGGAGGAGGACCACAGGTGGGTTGGGAGCTGGAGCATTGCCACAGGTAGGGGAGGAAGCTGCGAGGGAAAGTTGGGATGACATAGTATCCGTAATAGGAAACTCTCACATAGTATTCGTAACGGCAGGTATGGGTGGAGGTACAGGAACAGGAGTTGCACCGGTCGTTGCTGAAATAGCTAAGAAACAGAAGGCCCTTGTAATATCCATTGTAACACTACCCTTCTCAGCAGAAGGTAAAGTTAGATTGGAAAATGCACTATATGGAGTTGATAAGATCAGAAGGTATTCGGATACCACTATTGTCATTCCTAACGATAAGCTGCTCCAACTGGTTCCAAGGTTACCCTTAGATCAGGCATTCAAGGTTGCAGATGAACTATTGATGGAGGCATTGAAAGGGCTTACAGAAATAATAACAAAACCTGGACTTGTCAACCTGGATTATGCTGACATACTCACAGTAATGAAGGAAGGCGGAGTTGCTATGATTGGCATAGGTGAAAGCACCGGTGGAAAGGCAACGGTTGAAGAAGCGGTTAATGAAGCAATAACATCCCCGTTGATAGAAGCGGATATCTCTACAGCCAAAGGTGCCTTGGTAAGAGTGGTAGGCGGAGAGGATATGACTATATCACAGGCTGAAACGGCAGTAAGGATGGTTCAGGAGAAAGTGAATCCCATGGCTAGAATTGTATGGGGTGCATCAATAGATCCAACATTAAAGGGAGAGTTTAAGGTACTTGTAGTGCTGACTGGTGTAAATTCCCCATACTTTCTAGATTCAAATAAATCTGCATCAAAAATAGGTGTGAAGGGTTTGGACTCTGAAATAGACCAGATAATGTAAAAGGAGGTGAAAAAAGATGGAAAAGAATAATAACATAAAAGTTGTGAGCGGCGTATTGGCTTTCTTAGCCAGCATATTCCTGTTGGTGTATGTGTTCCAAATGTCGAGGGGTATAACGTCAGCAGTGCTTTACATAGGCATAACATTGCTAGCCTTTGCATTAGTATCCTACATCGTAGGATTTATAACTTCAAACAGCTACCTTAAGTACTTCCAGCTGACGTATCTTATAACAGGGCTTTCCATGATGTATGTAGAAGTAATGCTTTCCGGTGGTAAGAACACATTCCTCTACCTTGCAATATTCACAGCTCTGATAGCTGGGCTAGTTTACCTGGCTTCGTCCTATGGTCTCACAACTGGGACTCCAAGGAGAACCGGTGTAAGAGCCCATTAATTTATTCCTTTTTTTAGCAATATTTAATTAACATTTTAAATTATACCTTGATGAGAGAGAGAAGGTTAATTTTCTCTGCATTACCTTATGCAAACGGCCCACTTCATTTAGGGCACATGGCGGGAGCTTATGTTCCGTATGATGCTTTTAGAAGATTCAATATACTGATGGGTAGAGAAGTGATTTCAGTTTCAGGGAGCGATGAACATGGCACCCCAATTACAGTAAGGGCAATGAAGGAAAATAAAACACCAGATGAAATTGCAAAATATTATCACAAAATAAACAAGGAAATTTTTGATAAAATGTACATTGAATTTTCAACTTACATTGAAACTTCATGGGATGTCCATAAGCAAACTGTATCTGATTTTATTATTAAGCTGATCGAAAACGGTTACATATACAGAGGTAAGATGATTCAGCCTTACTGCGAACATGACAAAATGTTCCTCCCTGATAGGTACGTAATCGGTAAGTGTCCCAAGTGCGGTTATGAAAGTGCCAGAGGTGACCAGTGTGAGAACTGCGGTGCCACTTTAGAGCCATCTGATCTCATAAATCCAATTTGCGTGATTTGCAAAAATCCACCAGTTTTTAAGGAAACAGACCATCTTTTCTTCAAGCTTTCCGCCTTGCAAAAGGAAATGGAATCCTATATCGATTCAAATGAACATTGGAGGGAAAATGTATTATTCTTTTCAAAGAATTTTATATCATCAGGCCTGAAGGACAGGCCAATTACGAGGGACTTAGATTGGGGTGTTGATGTCCCGCTTCCTGATATGAAGGGAAAGAAAATCTATGTCTGGTTCGAAGCATTGATAGGTTATTTAACAGGAACAAGGGTGACATTGAATTCTTTTGAAGAGGCAGAAGCTTGGTGGACGGATCCCCAAGTTAAGCAATATTATTTCATGGGAAAAGATAACATACCATTCCACAGCATTATCTGGCCGGCTATGTTGATGGCACATGGAAAATATCAGCTGCCGTATTATATAGCGGCCAATGAATATCTCAATTTCCAGGGATCCAAATTTTCAAAGAGTGCGAATGTGGGATTTTTCATGCCTGAGCTGCTGGAAAAATACGATCCTGAATACCTCAGATTCGGAATTTATTATAATCTCCCAGAGGGACACGATTCTGATTTTTCTATTGAGGAATTTGAAAATAAGGTAAATACTGAACTCATAGACAAATATGGAAATTTCATAAACAGAGCACTCATTTTGCTGTTCAAAAATGGTCCTGTTTCATTTGATGAGTCTTCCTTTAACGAAACTGATCTAGAAGCTCTAAAAATTGCCAGGCAAAAGCACAGTTTGTTTATTGAAAATATGGAAAAGGTCAGGATCAGGGATGCTTTCAGAGAATGGATGGAATTAGCAAGGTATGCCAATGTCTATATAACTAACAGGAAGCCATGGGAAGCGTGCAAAACAAAGGGACCAAACTGCAATGCTTCGCTATATACTTTGGGTTTCCTCAGCTATATTTTGGCCATGGATGCTCAGGTTTTTCTGCCAAAGTCCTCTGAAAAGGTCCTGAGCTGGATGGGTTTTTCATTACCATTAAAGATAAACACAGATCCGCAAATACCTGTGTTCAGGGTAATAACAAAACCGGAAAGACTTTATGAGAAAATTCAGAGTAAGGAAAGCATTCCCATAGATTTGGTGGTTGCAAAGGTAGTTGATGTCAGACCTCATCCGAATGCGGATAAGCTGTACGTATTGGATCTTGATATTGGAAATGAGAGCAGGACTATAGTATCTGGCATAAGAGATAGCTACACTGAAGCAGAACTTTCCGGTAGGAAGATCGTGATAGTCAGAAATCTTAAGCCTGCAAATATTAGAGGTATAGAAAGTAACGGAATGCTCTTAGCCACTGAGTATGAAGGAAAAACTTACCTTTTGACACCCCCAGAAAATTCCAAACCTGGAGATAAAGTAAACATAGGTGACCTTGAAATCGTGAATCAACAAATTAGTATTGATGAATTTAGGAAATATGCATTGCAAACACAGAAAGAGGGGAACAAAACCATTGCTATCCTGGATCATAAGGGGAAAAAGATACCGCTGAAGGTGAACAACGAGAATATTATGGTTGATAACAAGGTACCAGAGGGTCTGAAAATAAAATGAAGGGAGATCTTCATATACATTCCAAATACAGCCCAGATTCTAGAACAGAACCAGATGACATAATAAAATATTCAGTCAAATTGGGTCTAGATTTTATCAGTATTTCGGACCACAACAAATTCAACAAATACAAGTCAGAATCAATTATTATAATACCGGGTGAGGAAGTCACATCCATAGATGGCCACATACTTGCACTTTTCATAGAGGAAGAAATACCAAAAGGTCTCTCGCAGATGGAAACAATTGACAGAATCCATGATTCTGGTGGAATAGCAATTCTTGCCCATCCCTTTAGAATGGTGAATGGAATAGGTAAAAAATATGTGAATTCTTATGATGCTGTGGAGGTAAAAAATTCAAGATGCGGTAAGGGATGCAATCGCAAAGCTTTAAAGCTTGCCAACCAGCTAAATGTGGGCAAAACTGCTGGAAGCGATGCTCATTTCCTGAATGAGATTGGCAGGGTTTATTTGGAAATACCAGATGGCGATATGGAAAGCATAAGAAAAGCCATTATAAAAGGGATAGGAAATGCAACGGGAGAAGACCTTACATTCAGAAATAGAATACTTCTCTACTGGAAGATGGGTTCTGAATATGCTTCAAGAGGTTTCAAAAGAATTTGAATCATTTAAAAGCAGTTTCAAGTCTCTTTAGGAAGTCATTATATTCGCTCATTACATTCTGATCATGTTTTTTAAACACTGTGACTATTATGTACTTATCACCCATGGGATTCATTTTGATAAATCTAGGTTCATCGGATTCTATTGACACTTCCATAACTTTTCTCGATGATTTTCCAACTAATTCTTCAGCCCCGCCAAATATTACTCCTGCAAGAATTGAAAATAGGTCTGGTTGAGAAGTTGGTGGAGGATTCCCCATGATTGGAACACCTGTTTTGGACACAAGCATTATAGATTCTATATACTCTTTCTTTCGAAAATCGGAAATTGAACTTGAAACAATATCCTCTCTCATCTTACCATAAGTGATTGAGTAAATAAATAAATATTTTCTTATAGATTGTAATTGCTATTTAATCAATTTTAACAGGCCAGTTATGCAGTGGAAAATCTTGCTATTTTTAAATTTAGTCCTTGAAAACATCCATGAATACGATATCTGTTTTGGAAAGGATTGCATAATAGTTAATTGCAAAATCCAATATTGTTATTATTGAGATGAGATCTAAGTCCTTTAACTTGTAATTTAGTTTATCCAGGGGATCAACCAATAATATTGATGAATCATTTATAACAATTTTCCCATTATCTTTTTTATTCTGGAGGAAAAGATCCACTTGATCATTCCAATAAATGGGTGAAGATTTATTCATAGTCTGAAGCATCATATCCTGTATCCTCCTACCAATTCCCATAAGATTTCTATCAACTGAAATCATAAAATCCCTGGACATACCATAAGCCAGTAATTTGGAAACGTTGTTTTCGGTTGGCGTTGATGGAGAAATAGTCGGTAGAGTCTGTTTAAGCTTATTTAATGGAATATTTATAGAGAAAATTGAAGCAAGGCAACCTAATATTTCAGGAAAGAGGAATCTTGATGGAATGCCCTTTGGCAAAGAAAAGAAATCAAATCCTTTTTCTCTTGCTAACCTTTTAGCATTTCCACCTTGGGATACTACTATTGCTTCTCCTGAATGATCTTTCAATTTTGATAATATCTCTTGATTTTCCCCAGAAACAGTAATAAATATTCCATAAGATTTTGACGAAATGTCAAATGATTTGTTTAAGAATGTTTCCACAAAAATTCTGGAAACTGTAAATGGATTTCCAACTGAATGTATTTCAGCCTTACCTTCTCTAGCCTTTGCAGAACAGGTAATGAATCTCTCATCATAGCTCATTAGCCATTGGAAAGGAGGGGAATCTTCCATTTGCATAACGAACTCTTCATCCAACTCATATGGTTCGTCAGCCATGTTCTCAATAATGCAAAATACGATTAAATTTTAATGATAGATATCCATTATCCACGATGGAGGCATCCATTTTAATAACAGTCAAAAACGATAAATCAAATATGATAAAGTTGCTGAACTCATTATCAAATGAGGTAGGCAAGAGGGCAGAAGTGGTTATAGTGGATGCCTATTCAAATGATGGAACTTATGAGATACTAAAAAATTATGAAGATAAACTCGATTTAAAGGTAGATAGAATTAGGGGAAACAGAGCCGTTGGAAGAAACAGATGCATTGAGCTGGCATCAGGAGAAAATTACATTTTCCTTGATTCAGATACAGAGGTACCTTTAGGATGGTTTGAAAATTTTAAGAGGTACTTTGACAGACCTATCGTTGCAGGAAAGATTCTGCAAAAGGGGAACGTTAAATGGAGTGATCTAGGGAGGGTACCGATGCTGTTTGAAGGCAAAGACGTGACTTACCCAAGTAACAATTTGAAATATTCAAAAGCAGTAATAGATGAAATTGGTAAATTTGACGAAAGAATGCATACTGCTGAGGATATAGATCTAAATATAAGGGCTGTAATGAAAGGGTATGATATTTTCTATGCGGAGGATGTGGTTGTTTATCACTTCCCAAGAGAGGATTTAATGTCATTGCTTAAGCAGTCCTATACGGATGGAATTGGGAGGAAATACATCAATAGGAAATACAAACTCAAATCAAAATTCAATATAAACAACCTAAAGGCTCATCCGATTATAGAATTCTTAAGGTTGTCTGCAGGGATGGTTGGTTATTTATTGGGTGATTTTCATGATTAGCATAGTTATACCTGCTCTAAATGAGGCAGAAAGTATAGGTCATGTTTTAGATGAAGTAAAGAGAAATTTTCCCAATGCAGAAATAATTGTAGTGGATTCAGACTCAACCGATGGTACTGCTGATATAGCTAAATCCAAAGGTGCAAAAGTAGTTAACGAAAGTATGAGGGGTTATGGTTATGCCTATATAAAGGGATTCAAAAATGCCAGCGGAGATATAATAGTTACTCTGGATGCAGATGGTACTTATCCACCTTCTGAAGCCAAGCGTCTGGTAGAAATGATTGGGAAATATGATTTCATAAATGGAGAGCGACTATCAAATTCAAGTAAGGAAGCCATGCCGACCATGCACATGATCGGGAATTTCATTCTCACCTTATTAACGAGAATACTTTTCATGGTAAGGATAACGGATAGTCAGAGCGGTATGTGGGTTTTTAAGAGAGAAATACTCAACGATATTCTTCCATCAAGCGGGGGTATGGAATTCTCAGAAGAAATAAAAATTAGAGCTGCATCAGCTTATTGCTATAAGGAGGTTCCAATTGAATATAGGAGAAGGATGGGAGAAAAGAAGTTGCGACCATGGAAGGACGGAATAAGAAATATGGTATATTTATTCAAATTAAGGATAACGGGAAATATTAAGATGAAAAATAGAAAATGCGATTAAATACTTTCAATTCTTGGAGCAAGGATAAATGTAACTTTCCCCTTTCCATTGTACACAGGAGCCTCTATTTTCAATGGATAATCTGTTTTAAGCATAACAGAAATGTCTGTTACGGATTCAAGTGACCTAACAAAATTTGAGAGGTAGTCGAGGGAATAAGAACTTCTTGCTTCCTCTGTGAAGACATACTCTTTAGCAAGGCTCTTGGGTATAGACAGCTCTGCATTCTCCAAGTCACTTTCCCCCTTAGCCATTATTTTGAGTTCATCAGATTTCATATGGAAAGTTACAACATCTGCAAAATTTTCTGCCGCTTTTATACCAGTTAAAAACAAACTGAAATCGGCAATGATCTTATTCGATATATCCAAATTGAGCATCTTTGGTGTTGAAATTGAGCTTGGATCAATAATGGGAATATTGTAACTCAAATTCCCATATTTTATTGATATTTTCTTACCGTCCGCTTTAAAATTTATAATGTCAGTGGAGGATGCGAGTTTCATTGCATTTCTCAGCCTCTCTATATCTATGCCCACTGATTCTTCATCTTCAACCTTGAAATCTTGAAAAGTGTCCTTGTCGATTTCAAGCAGAACCATTGCTATATGTGCGGGATCTATAACTTTGGTGGAGAGACCCTTATTTGTAAAATCTATTTTTGCTTCCTGGTTAAGGCTGACCACAATATCTGCAAACTCCCTCAAGGATCTAGCATCGATCTTAAATTCTACCATTTTAATCAAAACTTAAAATGGTTTTAGAATATTTATTTTACCTTTATTTCTGTATACCCACATCTTCCGCATGAAAGTCTGTTTTCATGTTCTGCCAAAAAAACGCCAGGTCCGCACTTAGGGCAGAATCTCCTCTTCCTTACCAGCTTCCCATTTTCTATTGAATATAACTCTCTCTTTTGCATTTGATTCACTCCTGTTTCTTTTCTTCTAAAAGTCCATTCCTTTTAAGATAGTGCTTCAATTCTATCTTTAATGCCTGTTCTTTTGAGTTGTATATCTTAGCATATCCTACGGTTTTATTTACACCGAACATCGGTTTCGCATAATTGATCACTACATTGGATGGCTGTGCTTGAAGATTTGTAGCTATAAGATTCCTAATCTTTTCTCTTGAAGGGGTGGGTTCCTTATTGTGACTTATTAAGAATTTAACTTGAACCCTCCCAAGCAGCGGATTTTCCTTCTTTTCTATTATCTCGATATTCATGAAGCTCCCTCCCCCATATCTTTGATATATTTTTCTATTTCGGTTTTTATGGAATCTCCGGACTCAATAACTGCTATGCCTTCATCTGGTATCCCATACAGTATTATGGAACCTTTCGGAGAAAAGTAAATTGCGGGTAATGAAGCTAAATCTTCCTCTCCTTCAACTATGATCAATATATTCCCATTTGATTTGAAAGCATCCTCAACGCTACACCAAAGTTCCTTGGTAATTGTACCCGGAGGATTTTTTACTCTTATTATTTTATCAAACTTATCCTGTTGAATCGATTGCGGTATTTTTCTTTTGGTTTTTAGGTCAACGATTGAAAGTTTGGGGACAATACCAAATCTTAGTACCGTTTCTGTAACCACATCCCCCACGGTTATTAGGGTTTTAGATGATAAAAGAAGGATTTGCGTTTCCTTTCTAATGATAACATCAGGTTTTTTTGAGAATATACTTCGAAATTTTTCACTGACCAATATATCCTTATCTAACCTTAATGGCATACTCACCTACTTCAGTAATTCCAGCCTTTTTGGCTATGATTGATTTTTCAGGGTTCAAGATGTAAATGTATCCTTTCCATTCCAGTACTGTATCACCATGGCACTTTGGTTCCTCAGTTACCCTTTTACAAACCCTGCATGCTCTCAATTTAATCATTGACCCTCACCCTTTAACCAAGAAAGCTTTCCCAGGAAGTTCTGTCTTAGTGTTAATCCTATCTTGACACCCTTAGATATTGTATCTGCGATGGATATACTCACAATTCTAGCCCTAATGATATCCCCCACTTTCAGATCCCTCTTAGTTTCCTTTCCTATCAATTTTTTGTTTTCGAGGTCGATATCCAATCTATCATCCATTATTTGGCTAATATGTAAAAGTGCCTCCACAGGTCCGATCCTGACAAATGCACCAATTTTAGTTATATCCGTAACTTCCCCCTCAATAACTTCCTGTAAGTTCGGCTGATAAGCAAGAGCACGGACCTTAACTGGCTGATATACGCCTCCATCCCCATGAACAAGATATCCTTCTCCGTTCAATGAAGCATCTAAAACCATGAGAACTATGTACTTTCTATCATTTGGATCCCTAACTAATGACCTATCAAGAATCCCAACCCTCGATTCCATCTTTTTTATAGCTTCTGCTTTTGCAGTTTCTTCATATTTTTCCCCTATTTTATTGGGTGGAATCCTTATGACTTCCTCTGACTCAACTATTAGGTACATCATTGATCACTAATCCTTGCCATATTTTTAACACGTTAATTATTTTTTCCTTGTTATTTACCTATTCAACATATTTTCCTTGCTGAAAATCCTCTGGATTTCCTCCTCAGTGAGTATTTTCTTTTCCCTCAGAACCTGAATGAATGGCACCTTTCTCTCCTTTGCTTCCTTAACAATCTCAGCTGTTTTTTCATAACCTATTATGGGGTTAAGTAGTAGGGCTGTTCCAGGCGAATTGATAAGTACTTCCATAGCGTACTCGTGATTTACCTTTAATCCTGTTAATGCCTTTTCTCTGAGGATCTGCAAAGATACAGTCAATATGTCAAATGCACCCATCATAGATGTATAGATAATTGGCGTGAAGACATTAATTTCCATTTCTCCGTTCATTGATGCCTCGCTAATAGTTGTGGCATATCCCCTGGCTAAGAAAGATGCCATGGTTACGGCTTCAATGATACTTGGGTTTACCTTTCCAGGCATGATTGATGAACCAGGTTGAACAGCTGGCAAAACTATTTCATTGAACCCTGCAACTGGACCAGAGTTCATTAACCTTAAATCTCTGCCAATTTTGATCAAAGATGCACTTAGATTTGCTATCCATTGTCCAAGTCTATTAAAATCAGATGTGAACTGTTCAACAGTCATCAAATTTTCAGCAGGTACAAAATTTTCATGATAATAGGCATTAATATTTTTATAAACCAGATCTCTTATTTCTTTTGGGAGATTCGCTCCTGTTCCTACTGCGGTTCCACCAAGGTTCAATCTTCTTAATCTTGAAAGAATGAAATCGATATCAGTTTTCAAGAAACTCAATTCATCTGCATGGGCCTTAAATTCATCTCCAAATGTTACAGCTGATGCATCCATAAGATGAGTCCTACCAGTCTTTATATGCTCTTTATGTTCTTTATAAAGTTCCATGAATTTAGATATGGTTTTGTCAATTTCTTCTGAGAACTTTTTTAACTCCTTATAAAAAGTTAGCCTCATGGCAGCTGGAAATACATCATTGCTGGATTGACCAATGTTGACATCCGTGTGAGGTGAGATGATCTCATAGGAACCTTTCGGCTTTCCCATTAGTTCCAAAGCTTTATTTGCAATTACTTCATTGACATTCATATTGGTAGAAGTCCCCGCACCGGCTTGAATATACTTCAATGGGAAATCAATATCTCTCCTACTTTTAAGAAGTTCATCGGCAGCCCTTATTATGAAATCCGCTTTTGTTTTGTCCAATTTGCCTGCTTCGGAGAATGCTTTTACATATGACCTTTTAATAACGATTAGGTGTTCAATGATTCTTCTATCTATAAATCTATCATATGGGAAGTTAGCCAAAGCCCTTGCCGTTTCTGGCCCATAATAAACATCATCTGGAACCTCAACGGTTCCTAGGGAATCCTTCTCTATCCTGACCATGATTATCCATAGTTATTTTCAATATTTATAATTTGGATTACCGAGAATTTCATTGGCCATTCTGTTAAGGCTTTCTCTATCCCAGTGCCCTGCTCTAGAGAACCACCATTCCTGGAATCCTATGCTCTTTCCGGTGAATCTTGGAATAACATGAACATGGAAATGAAAAATAGTTTGTCCCGCAGACCTGCCAGTTGAATTTATCAAATTGATGCCGTCACACCCTAAATTGTCCATCATCAATTTAGAAACATTTTTAATTATTTCAACAAGTGAAGGAGCTAGATTGTTTGGGAGTTCCAATATATCCTTATAATGCTCTTTCGATATAATTAAAGTGTGCCCCGGAGCAATTGGATTTATATCCATAATGGCGAGAAATCCTTCATTTTCAATTAGCCTTGTGGAATCGGCTTTTTTGTTAATTATATTACAAAATACACATTCTGGCATATTACCTTAATGAGGTATTCACATAAATGTTATTCACTAGAAGGAAAATTTCGTTCGATATTCAATCTTACTAGTTTCTTATAATCCTTCTGATTTTTTCAATAATCATTATTTCGCTATTAGTGACAGATTGATTATTAATATGAGAGAGTTCAGAATCTAAAACATCAATCAACCTTTTTAATAATTCTTTATGGGTCCTTCTGAATAAATCTTGAGTCGTTATAATATATATGAGGTCACTAAGATATACATTTTTTGAAAATCTATTAAAGCCAACCGGGATGTTATTGTTTTCAATAATTCTGATCCCAGAAAGAT
>ERZ1669247.130-NODE-130-length-34104-cov-7.069136_pt1 | contig 34104 bp, 37 predicted proteins | sample MGYA00579297_ERZ1669247 | MGnify/ENA primary metagenome ERZ1669247 (study PRJEB41166, sample SAMN08046056) | hot springs metagenome | biome: hot spring; feature: acid hot spring; material: thermophilic sediment; isolation source: thermophilic sediment from acid...
CAGCAAGATAGTCAACGGGAATAATGACTTTTAGTGCGAGGAAGCTTACAAGAATTTATAAGCTCCCATTAAAAATTTATATCTGAGATGAGCGAGCTTAAAATAAAGAAGCTACAAAACGCTCTAAAAGGAGTCGCTGATTATGCCATAGTTAACGTTGGTCCTAACTTCTTTTACCTAACCGGCGTTTGGCCCCTTGCTTCAATGGAAAGGCCTTTTTTCCTAGTAGTACCTGCAGACAATGAACCATTTATCGTCGCACCAGAGTTGTACACCCCTGACATAAAAAATATAGAAGTAGAAAAAATACTCTACAAGGATGGCGAGAATCCGTTTTCAATATTAGCAAAAAGGCTCAAAAAAGGAATTGTGCTCATTGACGACATAATGACAGCGTCACACGCTTTAAGGATACAGATGAACCTTGACGGCTACTCGTTTGACCTGCTATCTTCTATAATATCAAAACTCAGGGCTGTTAAAAGCGAAGAGGAAGTCGAGCTTATAAAGAAAGCAACAAACATTGTCGACAAATCGTTCAAAAAAATAGTTCAGGAGATCTATTCGGGAATAACTGAAAATGAACTTGCACAAGTTTTAAACGAATATATGATGTACTATGGGGCAGATGGTTTGGCTTTCGAAACGATTGTTGCCTCAGGCCCTAACTCTGCGGAACCTCACCATCTAACCGGGAAAAGAAAGATAAGAAAAGGGGATGCGATAATCATCGATTATGGTGCTAGATACAGGGGCTATGTTTCTGACATAACTAGAACAGTATATTTTGGAAGCGTTGATACAAAGTTTTTAGAGGTTTATGAAACTGTAAAAAAAGCTCAGGAAGCAGCAGTAAACTTTGCAAAGCCCGGAGTTGAAGCGCGAGAAATAGATAGAGCCGCGAGGTCTGTTATAGAAGCTAACGGTTATGGTCCAAACTTTACACACAGGACTGGCCACGGAATCGGCGTAGAGGTACACGAACAGCCTTTTCTAGATTCTTACAACACCCTTAAGATAGAAAATGGTATGGTTTTTACAGTCGAACCTGGAATCTACATAGAAGGAAAATTTGGCGTCAGGATAGAGGACGATGTAATATTGAAAAACAGAGCTGAAAGGCTTACGAGATCTTCCAGGTCATTGATCACCATCTAAATCAAAAATTAACTCTAAAGGGTTTTCTGTGTTAGGTTTATATAATTGATGCATTCAGTAAAAAACATGAAAAGATGTTACGATTGTACATTCTTTTACGTTCATCCCATTTATTCTAACATTGGGTTTTGCAAAATTCATAAAAAGGTCGTTGATAAGGACTTTTACTGTGATGAGTTTAAGGAAGTAAAAGTTGAAGATCTGTTTAAGATATTAAAAGAAAGGGGGTGGGTCTACTGCTCGGACTGTAAAAAGCCTATATTCGATGAAGAAGAGCTAAAGAAACACTTAAACATGAACCATCATGTAACAGTAAGCTTTTTGAAAGATGCAGTAGCAAAAGAAGAATCTCCGGGTGCATTCTAGATTTATTTTCTTGTTTTTGTTAAAAGTTCCCTAGAACATCTATCTGCGTAGTAAAGAGGCCACGGCAAACCGTTTTCTGATGCGTTTTTTATAAAAACTTTCAAAGAATCATCGATGCTTATATAGTTACCTGGACTCACGTAAAATTTTTTGCCTTTTAAATTAACTCTCCAACCGACATGTCTTTCTTTAAAGAATACTTTATCATCTTTTTCTATAAAGCCCTTTAGAAGCTTGTTTGCAACCCCTACGCTGGGGATATTAAGCACCGTTCCAACATGTGAAGCAAAACCAAAACCTCGTGGGTGTATGATGCCATGAGCATTAACAAAGATAAGGTCAGGCTTTTCTTTTACAGTTTTAAAAAATACCTTTGATTCCCTTAGGTAGAAAAAACCCGGGATATAAGGGGGGATACCTTTTACAACTGAAAATTCAAAACTAATCCTTTTATCCGAACAGCAAATCGTTGCAAAGTAACATCCAGCTGCAATATCATTATAATAAGAAGCATCAAACCCGCCAACAACCGAATATTCTTCAGCTTCACTCTCAAGCTTAAGCTTCTTGGACAAAAGATCCTGTGCGTATGCTGCTTTGTTCAAATCCAGAGCTATCAAGAACCATTCAGCTTGGTACCGGTTCACCCCAGCCATAAACCCTGAGCTTGTTCGGCTGTGCGTTTACGTTCAAAAGTATAGCTTTACCGCTTACGAACGGTACCTCGTTTGATAGTACAAGCGTATCGTTTTTAAGTTCCCCAAAAATCTTCATTCCATATAAAAACGCATGCAGGCTCTGCGCCTCTTGAGCTATGCTGAGCCTGTGCACTTTTAACTTTGAGCTGAGCGAGCCAACGCCCTCGGTTACAGCTGCATAAGAAGCTTTTAGATCCTTTTCTTCTATACCTTTTAGAGCGAACCCGAACCTTATACCTGGCCCAACGTCTTCATAATCTTCATCGAGAACCTGTATAGATTTTATTTCAGCTTCCTTTAAAGATGGTAAAAGCCTTATCTTCTGATGGACCTTAAAGTTAGAAAAAGAAAAACCTAGAATTACCGGGCCAACGCCTTTTACTATAAATGCACTATCTATGAAAGCAAAACCTAAGTCCTTCGTGTATTGGACTCTATCCTCCTGAACTTTTTTATCAGAAAGTTTATTGATAATGTTAAACGTTGCAAAATATTTTTTAAAGGTGTCATCATCCTGAGATACAACACAACCGTCTTTGTTTGAGCTTTCAAGCAAAAGAGCCATCTCAGCTTCGTTTTTGTTAACTTCTCTATTTAGAAAGCAAAAATAGTCTGAAATAGAAACAGCTTCAGCTAAAGAAAAAATTTCGTCCGCTTTAGGTACGAGCACGCTTATGAGCTCTTCGCCTGATTTCTTGTAAAACTTACCCTCTTCCTTCTTCTTTCCAAGGCTTTCAGCGAAGCTTTCAGCCTCTTCGTGTTCAGCACTTATTATACTGATAATCTTTCCTTTAAGCACAACTTTAAATATACATTGTCAATAAAAGCGTTTCTGTTCCCTTAAAAATCATACATTTTCTGTTAAAAAGCTCCTGAGCAGCTTGACCTTTGGCAGCCTAAAAGCTCCTGCACTTGGATCTACAGCAATAGCTTTGAGTTCATCTATGTCTACTGTTGAATGAAAGAAAGGCGAGAGCAGCTCCTCCTTTGGTGTTATGTTTACTTCAACTCCCGAAGCTATAGGAGAAAAAGCTGGAAGACATATGAACTTATGTCCTAATTTATCCTTGCCATACAGTATTACGTGTACCTTAACTCTGTCATACCCGCTCCTTAAGACTACTGCTGGCTGTTCGTGTCCTATTACAACAGTTTGCACGCCATTATAATCATCAGGAAGCCTGTGCCCGTGAAGGAACAGATAACCTTTCTCTCTGTACTCTTCGATCACATTAAGCCCTATCTTGTTTGAAATTGTAAGGAGAAAGTTATCGTGATTTCCTCTTATTATTATTATTTCAGAGAAGAGCTTTTTTAGCTCCTCGCTAAGCTTTTTAACCTCATTCCATTCTTGATAAGTTGCCGTTTTAAACTCGTGCTTTAGATCTCCGTTTATAAGTATTCTTTTAGCTTTTGTTACATCTTTTATGAATCTTATTTCTTCGAGTATGATGCTTAGCTGTACCTGGGGCAGGTAAAGCTTTGCTTCTTCAGCCAGATATGTTTCTTCACCAAGCTGCAGATCAGAAATTGCTACAAGGTCAAGTTCTTCAAAGTAAACTGCCCTCCTTCCGTCAACAGTCTTTACGCCCTTAAATATCTGCATCCTTTTTCTTATTCTTTAAAAACTGTAATAACTTTTGATGCAGTTTTAGTATAAGCTTTCTTCTGTCCTCCATGAGTATTACGTCCGAAGACCCCCATGCCAGCATCTTGAAAGAAAACGGAGAAGGAACGTTTGACTTTTCAAGAACCAAAAATCTGTGTTCCCCGGATTCCAACTTTTTCAGGAACTCCTTTGCAGCTGAAATGTCCATATAGTCCTGCAGGATTTCCCTGTATGTTTCCTTTAAAAGGGGGAATCCTTCAACTTTCTGAACAACTTTTACAAGAAGGTCAGAATTAAACTGCTGTTTTCCAACGCTTATCGAATGTCCCTTGTAGTTTCTAAGTATCATGAAGCTCCTAGCGGCTACCTGTCTGAACTTTCTCCTGAAAAGCTCCGTGTTACTTACAGCTTTATGAAGAATTTGTTCTATGTTTTCAGAGCTCACGCTTTTTAGCAATTTTTTGACGTTTACTTTAACATCGTTATCAACCGAAAGCACAAAGCCATTGTCAGATACCATCACCCCTACTGATGAGCCTACCATTTCGGAAAGCATGTATCCAAAAGCTCTTGAAAGCGCATCGTTAGCTTTCCTTCCTAACAGAGTATGAAATACAAGGTTGAACTTATCTGTTTTGTACTGCTCAACAAGATAGTCTTTTTGATCTAGCTTTTCTAGCTTTCTGCTTTTTAGAAAGCCTGTCATAAGCGTCATGTATTCAGCTATTGCATTTTTTGCATTTTCGTCTGCAGGATAATTTCTTATTTTATCAAGCACTTCGTACTTTTGAAGCCCCAGCAGAGAAGCCCTGAAAGCCTGTATCTTGTTAGCCAGATCATAGCTTAGCGGTAGCTCTTCCGAAAACCAGGCCGGCACAGTTGGCTTTGAGTCATCAGCTTTCTTTACGTATACCCTCATCCTTTTAGAGCTCATAAATTCATATATTTTTCCGGCAAGAACAAACCTGTCGCCGGGGCCTAAACGTTCAACAAACTCTTCTTCTAGAGTTCCTATTGGCCTTTTTCCTTCAAAAACAACTATCTTTGTTTCATCTGGTATCGTTCCCTGATTAAGGTAAAATATCATTCTCGCAGATTTCTTTCTTCCAAACTCTGCTTCTCGATCCTCATAGCTTAAGCTTTCAACCTTTTCTCCGTTCTTATAGAGCGAGATCTTTGAATAAACCCCCCTTTCTTCAAGGCTGTGATAAGCGCCAGCCAAGTAATTTATGACATCTATAAAATCGTTCCATTCTAAGCTTTCATAACTGTAACTTCTCTTTATTACGCTGTAAGCTTCAGAAACGTTCCACCTTTTTATCAACGACATGGAAACTATAGTCTGCGAAAGGACATCAAGGGCGTTCTTTATTATCTTTATTTTATCAAGCTCCCTTTTTAAAGCGTAGTACGCCATTACGGACGTTTCAACTATATCGTCATTATCGCTGGCAATTATAACCCCCTTTGAAATGCTGTTTATGCTGTGTCCAGACCTGCCGACCCTCTGGAGAAGCCTGATTATGCTCTTAGGGCTCCCAAGCTGGATTACAAGGTCGATATATCCTATGTCAATCCCGAGCTCAAGGGATGTTGAACTCACTATGGCTTTAAGCTGCCCATTCTTGAGCTTGTCTTCAAAATCCAGCCTCAGATCCCTGCTCACCGAGCTGTGATGTGCCCCTATTGTTTCATCTGTGAAAATGTCAGGAAACTTTTTCTTCAGGTTCGCAACAACCCTTTCTGTGCCGCTCCTGGTATTTGTAAATATAAGGGCAGTCTTGCTCTTCTTTAAAAGGCCGTACAGCAATGAATAGGTTGATTCTGTTAGCTTCGTTTCGCTGACTCCGACTATGTCCTTAACAGGCGAAAGGACCTCTATCATCGTTTTCTTTTCAAACCTTGCATCGATAATCGTAACATCCCTGTTACTTCCAGCAAGAAACTTAGCTATCTCTTCTATGGGCGCAGTAGTTGCGCTCAACCCTATTCTCTGAAATTCAGCAAGCTCCTGCAGAAGCTCAAGCGTTAACGAAAGATAGGAACCTCTTTTTGATTCTGCAAGGGCATGAATTTCATCGACTATAACCCATTTTACAGTCCTGAGGTTTTCTTTGAACTTCGGGGCTGTTACAGCTATGGCTAGGCTTTCGGGCGTTGTACAAAGAATTGCAGGAGGCTTGATCAGCTGTTTTGCCTTTTCAGAGCTTGTGGTGTCGCTTGTCCTTATGCCAACATTTATTTGCGAGAGCCAATCTCTTTCAGGACCTGATTTCATCTCTTCCAGGGGCACAAGAAGGTTTTTCTTGATATCGTTTATCAGAGCTTTTAAAGGGGAAACATAAATAACTTTAATACCTTTATCATTATTTCCGTTTTTATAAAGCTGTATGAGCTGACTGATTATGTCCAAGAAAGCGGCAAACGTTTTGCCGGTACCTGTTGGTGAAGACACCAGGACATTTTCTTTATGATGAATATGATATATTGCATCGATCTGTGGTGGACTGAACTTTTTATATTTGCTTTTGAACCATTCAAGGACTATAGGATCAAGTATCTTTTCGGCTTCTTCCTGAGAATGTCTTTCAGCGTATTTTATCATTCAGTTAGACGAAACTGATTAGATTTTTTGGTTAAAAACATACCTCAAAAAGTTAAAAAGATTTTATTTTCAGTTATAAGCCGGAATAAAATTACTGTTTGCGATTTTAGTATTGATTTTGCCTAAAATGTGATAAAAAACGTATTTTTGTAAAAATATGTTGCCTGTTTGAACTTGTTTTTTTAGAAGATATGAATAAATAAACTGTAATTTTTTAAAAAATTTTAAAAAATATAGCGTTTATTTGTAAAATTATAAAGCTCATGTTAATAAAGAGGCGAATCTATCCTTATTATTTGAATTAGGTTGATAGAAGAAAGGCAAATCATATACAAAAAAGAGCTGGCTACCAACATTTACGAAATACTTGTTCAAGCTCCAAAAGTTGCCAGGGCTGCGCATGCAGGACAGTTTGTGCTTATCATGGTCGAGGAAAAAGGTGAAAGAATTCCAATGACGCTTGTAGACTGGAACCCTGAAGTAGGATGGATCAAGATGGTTTATCAGGAAGTAGGAACTTCCACTATAAAGCTATCTATGAAGAACGTTGGTGATGAGATTTACTATGTTGCGGGGCCTCTCGGCCATCCTTCTAGGGTTTCAAAATTTGGGAACGTTCTGATGGTTGGTGGGGGCGTGGGCATTCCTGCGCTTTATCCTATAGCGAGGGAGTTGAAAAGGCTTGGAAACAGAGTAATAACAGTAATAGGAGCCAAGACCTCGAATGCCCTTATTTATGAAAAAGAAATGTCTGAAGTCAGCGATGAAGTTCGCATAACAACTGATGACGGCTCAAAAGGACTTAAAGGGTTTACTGTTGATGCAGTAAAGCTTTTGCTAAATCAGGGTGAAAAGTTCGATGCTGTTTGGGCTGTTGGACCTGCATTGATGATGAAAGCTGTTGCAGAAGTTACAAACGGTAAAATACCTGTATCTTACTCAAGCTTGAACTCTCTTATGGTCTGCGGCGTTGGTATGTGCGGAGCGTGCAGGGTTACTGTAGGACACAAAACGGTCCTCACGTGTGTTGATGGTCCTGAATTTGATTCTTATCAAGTTAACTGGAAAGAGCTCGCAATAAGACTTCAGGCATACAAGAAAGAAGAAATGATTTCTCTTGAAATGTTAAAGGGGGCTGGTAAAGTATGAGCAAGATAGGTCACCGGTTAGAACCAAAGACGAGGCCTCCTGAGATAAGGAAGAAAGACTTCGAAGAGGTTGAGCTCACAGTATCACCAGAAGAAGCGATGAAAGAAGCTTCAAGAGACATCAAGTTCTGTGCAGCTCCTTGCAGCGTTAGAGGTTGCCCCGTGAGCGTAAATGTACCAGGTTTTCTTAAAAAAGTAAGTGAGGGGGACTTTAAAGAAGCGTACAAAATACTGATACAAAACACTCCAGTGCCTTCTATAACAGGAAGGGTATGCCAGCAAGAAATTCAGTGTGAAGGTCAATGTGTTCTACGTAGGGTTGGAGAACCAATTGCAATCGGTGCTGTTGAAAGGTTTGTCGGGGACTGGGCCCTAGACAACAACATAGAAATCCCGGTAACTGCCGAAAAGAAACACAAGAAAGTAGCCGTAGTGGGTTCTGGTCCTTCTGGAATTGTAGCTGCAGCGGATCTCGCTAGAATGGGTTATGACGTGACGATGTATGAAGCCTTCCACATACCTGGCGGCGTTCTGGCATATGGAATCCCGGAATTCAGACTGCCAAAAAGGATACTGAGAAAAGAGTTTGAAAGACTTCAGAATATGGGAGTGGACATAGAACTTGGAGTCGTTGTAGGGACTACATATACTATTCCCGAACTGTTAAAGGATTATAATGCTGTATTTCTTGGAGTCGGAGCTGGAAGACCCATGTTTTTGAACATACCTGGAGAAAATCTGGCTGGAATATACACTGCTAATGAATTTTTGACAAGGGTTAATCTCATGAAGGCTTATATGTTCCCAGAATACGATACGCCTATACATGTGGGCAAAAAAGTTGCAGTAATTGGTGCAGGAAATACAGCTATGGATGCTGCTAGGTCTGCACTGAGGTTAGGAGCCGATGTGTATGTAATTTACAGAAGAGGAAGAAATGAAGTATCTGCAAGAGCCGTTGAATTTAAACATGCAGAAGAGGAAGGAGTTAAATTTATTTTCTGGGCAGCGCCTGCTGAATTTCAATCAAACGATGGCGTAAACGTTTCCAATATTAAGCTCATGAAGATGAAACCCGGCGAACCTGACAGGAGTGGAAGGCCCAGACCAGTTCCTACAGGAGAAACATTTGATTTTGATACTGATATGGTCATAACAGCAATAGGATTTTATCCCAATCCTCTTATTCCTCAAATGACACCGGACCTTAAAGTTGATGATCATGGCAGGGTTGTCGTGGATATAGAAGGCAGAACCTCTATTCCTCACGTTTACGCCGGAGGAGATATAGTTACAGGAGAATCAACCGTGATCGAAGCTATGGGCTGGGGTAGAAGGGTCGCAAGAACAATCGATAAAGATCTTCAGAAAATTTAGTCTTTTTCTTTTAGCATGTCAGAAAGCGACAAACTTTTTCCATCTTTTACTATGGTTATCTTTGTCTCTAAGCTTACTGGTATTCCTATGTTTCTTAATATATAAAGCAGTTCGCTTCCGCTTATCTTTTCGTTTATAACCCCTTTTTTGATAAGTTCTGCAAGCTTTTTGACAAAAAGATTTGTTTCGTTTGGAAATTGAGATAAAGCTGCATCTAAAACTTCATTTCCCCTATCATATAGGTATGATTTAACTAACTTTACAGGATCATCATCGTCTTTTTTCTGCTGCTGTTTTTTCATTAACTCTAAAAGTTTCTTTTTAAGAAGCATTTCTTCTATTTCATCGCCGGAAGACATGAACATTTTTTTACAAAAGAAATATAAAACCTTTGCTCATAGAACATTTATTTGTTGATTTAACTGTGCAGCAATTAAAAAATTAAAAAAATCGACAGGCGTAAGACTTTTTTCTTATGCATAAAACATAATAAGACAGAACGTAAAATAAAAACCGATGACGGTTAATGAGTTAATCCAGTTCGTAAACGGAGTGGTTGTTGATACGTCAAATTTAGAGCGCGGCTTCTTGTTGGGGGCTGGTTATGATGGCGATAAAAAAGTCGCATATTTAAAAATACTTGATCCAGATACTCAGAAAGTTTATTATTACTATGACAAAACGTTTCACAAACCTTATTGTTTTAGCAAAAAGTCACCATCCGAGCTTGCGTATTTGAGAAAGAGAGACGATGTTGAGGATATCGTTGTTGAAGAAAAATGGGATCCACTAACAGACAGTATGGTTAAAGTTTCTAAAATAATTACAAAGGATCCGCTAGCCGTTGGAGGACATCCAAGTGAGAAAAGTATAAGAAACATAGAAACGTGCTATGAGGCAGACATAAAGTACTATGAAAATTATCTTTATGACTTAGGTTTGATACCCGGAACCTTTGTTAAGTTAGAAAACAACAAAGTACAGGAAATACTGAACGAATTTTCAGAAGAAATGCAGACTGCTCTAAAGGAAGCCATGCGAGAGTCAGACGAATATTTAAAAAAATACATAGAAGAATATGCAGCATTACTTTCTCAGCCTTTCCCTCAAATAAAAAGGGCAGCAATAGACATAGAAGTTTTGACAGAGGTTGAAAACAGATTACCAGACCCTGAAAAGGCAACACAACCAATAATAAGTATAGCTCTGGCTGGAAATGATGGCAAAAAGGTTGTTTTTGCTATCAGAAGGAATGACGTAGAAACAGGATCAGCACCTGAGATGCCAAAAGACGTGGAGCTCAAATTTTTTGATGACGAAAAACAAATGCTTATAGAATTTTTTAAAGAAATAACAAATTATCCGATAATTGTTACGTTCAACGGTGATTCTTTTGATATGCCATATCTTTATCACAGGGCTCAGAACTTAAAGATTCCGAGGGATGCGATTCCTATTGTTTTAGGAAGGGAAATAGCCAGTATTGTACATGGTATTCACATTGATCTCTACAAGACTTTTGTAAACAAATCAATACAGGGCTATGCTTTTGGAAACAGATATAACGAACACACTTTGAACGCAATAAGCGAAGGTATACTGGGCGAAGAAAAAGTTGAGGTTGAAGGTTCAATAAACGACCTTCCCATGATGAATCTGGCTTTTTACAACTATACAGACGCCAAATTGACTCTTGAACTGACAAGCTACGATAACGATCTTCTCATGAAACTATTGATAACCCTTTCTAGAATAGCAAGAATGAATATTGAGGATACTTCGAGGCTAAGCGTTTCTAACTGGATAAGAAGCATGCTCATAAACGAACACCGAAGAAGAAACGCTTTAATCCCGAGGAAAGAAGAAATAGAACAAAAAGGACAGGAAGCATCTTCTAAGGCTATAATTAAAGGTAAAAAATATCAGGGGGGCTTTGTTGTAGAACCATTACCAGGAGTACATTTCCACGTAGTAGTGCTGGATTTTGCAAGCCTGTATCCGAGCATAATTAAAGTTTTTAACCTGAGTTACGAGACTGTCAAATGCCCTCATGAGGAGTGCAAGACCAACATACTACCCAATACGGCATACTGGGTATGTACCAAGATGAGAGGTATGACGTCATTATTAATAGGGGCATTGCGTGATATAAGGGTAAATTACTTTAAGAGACTAAGCAAAAAAGCAAAAAGCAAAGAAGAAAAAGAATTCTACAACGTAATATCCCAGGCATTAAAGGTTGTCCTTAATGCTTCTTACGGCGTTATGGGGTTCGAAAACTTTCCTTTTTACTGTTTGCCTGTAGCAGAATCAACAACGGCTTTGGGAAGATATTCCATTCAACAAACTATAGAAAAGGCAAAGTCGCTCGGCGTTACTGTAATTTATGGAGATACTGATAGCCTGTTCTTAAAAAATCCAACAGAAGATCAGGTAAAAGAAATCGTAGATTTTGCAAAAGAAAAGCTTGGTATTGATCTAGAAGTAGATAAGGTATACAGATATGTTGCTTTTAGCCAAAGAAAGAAAAACTATATCGGAGTTTACGAGGATGGTTCTGTTGAAGTTAAAGGTCTTTCTGGTAAGAAGAGCCACGTTCCAGATTTTATAAAGAACGTATTTTTCGATGTTATAAATATACTTGGAAAGGTAAAATCTCCACAGGATTTTGAAATCGCAAAAGAAGAAATCAGAAAAAGGATAAGAAAAGCTTACAATGACATAAAGAACAGAAACGTTCCATTAGAAGAACTTGCGTTTAAAGTCATGCTGAACAAACCTATTGAAAAATATACCGACACGACGCCACAGCACGTTAAAGCGGCGATGCTCTTGGCGCAGAAAAAGGAAGTTAAGCCGGGCGATATAATTGCGTTTGTAAAAACCACGACCAAAGATGGAGTAAAGCCAGTCGAAATGGCAAGAAAGGACGAAATAGACGTTGATAAATATATAGAGTTCATGGAAAGCACGTTTGAACAGCTTTTAGACGCCCTGGGTTTCAGCTTCGATGAAATTATAGGCGCGACCAAGCTGGAGGATTTTTTCAGCTTTTGATTTTAATATTCTTTGATGGCTTGTGTGAGCCAAAGAATCCTCGTGGTATAGCAACTTACGCTTATATAATAAAAGAAACTTCTGGAAAAAAGCTGGAGGAAGGGTTTGGACTGGCTGCAAGGCCGTTCTCGGAACAGAGCACGAACAACGTAGCTGAGTACGCTGGGGTTGTCTGTGGTTTAAAAGAAGGATTAAAGTATTCTAAGGATGCAACCGTTTTAGGAGACTCTGCTCTTGTAATAAAACAGCTCAAAAAAGAATATAAAATCAGGTCAAAAAAGCTTTTGCCGTATTATGAAGCTGCAAATAATCTTATTGCTAAATATTCTAGCTTAGAATTTAAATGGATACCAAGAGAAGAAAATGAAGAAGCCGATTCTTTAACAAGAAGAGCGTATGCTCTTTACAACCAAGGAAAATTAAGGTATCACGATTTTTTTAAAAGATGTCTTTTTAATTTTTTATAAATATATAAATAGATAAGTAATTTATTCATAAAAAGTGATAACATAAATGAAAGGAAATAACAGAATCCTGATCTTTACATCTTTAGGACACTTTATCAACGATAGCTTTCTCGTTCTTTTCCCCGTTCTCTCAATGTATTATCTAAGTCTGGGGATCAACGCAACGGCTATTGGTATACTAGGCGCTGTATACAACTTTTTATCTGGTTTTCTTGGAGCCCCCATAGGAAGGATAAGTGACAGAACAGGTAAGCATGCTGAATTAATGTTTATGGGGTTTTTACTTATTTTCTTATCGGGTATATTTTTTATCTTGTCTTTTTTCACTTCAGGTCTTCTTATAAAATACGTGACCGTTTCTATAGCTTCCTTATTCTTGGGTAGTGGACTTGCTTTTTACCATCCTTTAGGAGGCGCTATTTTGCAACTTTCATACGATAAGGATGAAGCTCCTAAAGCTTTAGGCATTAACGGATCCATGGGAAGTCTGGGTAGAGCTATTGCTCCTTATGTTTTGGTTGTGCTTTTCGACGATCTTGGAGTTTCTAAAGGACTTTTTGCTGTATCTATTGTTACGCTAATGTTAAGCTTTATTACATATTACGGATTAAAAGAGTTTAGTTTTAAACAAGAAAAAAATTTAGTCCACGAGGGTGAAATGGCTTCATTAAAGCCTTACATGTACATCTTGCTTCCTCTTACTGTAATAATTTTTGTAAGATCCATGTTCATTGCAGGGGTTCAACTTTTTGCACCGACTTATCTCTTCGAGCTTTATAAATCACATTACGTTGCAGGAGTTTTCCTGACGATTTCATATGCAACTGCAATAATAGGCCAGCCTTACTTTGGCAGGTTAACATCACAGAAGGGTGGAAGGTTTGTTGTAATTTTGACTACGTCTTTGTCTACTGTTTTTTACCTTATTTTTGTATATTTAAAGAATTATTATGTTCAGTTATTATCTTTTGCGCTTTTTGCCTTTTTTGCTTTTAGCGGTTTTCCAAACTTGCTTGGTTATGTATCCCAAGTCGTTGATAAAAAGGTTTTTGCCAGAGCAAACGGCGTCGTTTGGAGTTATGGAAACATGCTTGGTGGAGCTTTAGGGATGATTATAGGTGGACCGATTGCCGGCTCTTTTGGGTTTTTTTATGCCATGCTAACTTATGGCATGCTAGGCGTAGTTTCTTCCTTGCTTTTGATCTTTCTTCCTAAAACAAGAAAAGTTGAAACAGAGCCCTTAAGTGTTAAATAGTTGCAAATATTTTTGTATTAGTTTATATATTAATTCGTATTTTATATTTACAAGCGAATGATAATAGAAATAATGGATCCAATTTATGGTTTGCTTAAGCTTAACGATATGGAAAGAGAAATCATAGATACTGCAGAATTTCAAAGATTAAGGAGAATAAAACAGCTCTCATCAGCAAACTTTGTTTATCCGAGCGCAAATCATACGCGTTTTGAGCATTCGCTTGGAGCGATGCATTTAGCAGGTATAATGGGTGAAGTTTTAACAAACAAGGGTTATATATCATCTGATGAAATACAAAAATTAAGAGTGGCTGGCTTGTTACATGATGTTGGGCATGGTCCTTTTTCACATCTGTTTGAAGATGCCGTTTCAAAAAAATACAAAACAAATCATGAAGAAATAGGCAGAAGGATCATAACTGAGAGCGCTATATCTGACGTTATAAAAAAATACGGTTATGATCCAGTTGAAGTAGCGCAATTGGCAAATGGCATATACCCTAACAAGCCGTTCATGAACGCTATAGTAGCAGGACCGTTGAGCGCTGATCTGATGGATTACATTCAAAGAGATTCTTATTATACAGGAGCAATTTATGGCAGAGTTAATGTCACGAAAATAATAAATTCAATGCATGTATACACCAATCAGCTTTCTATCGAAAAAGATGCGGTATCTGCATTTGAAGGCATGACGATAGCCAGATATGAAATGTTTAAAGAAGTGTACTTTCATAAAACATCTAGAGCTGCTGATGTAATGTTAAGACACGCTATCGAGCTTTATGACAGCATAACAGGATTTGCTGATCCAAAGGATTTAAAAAATTATATAGAACTTACGGATGACATGCTTATAGTAACCATTCTTAAATCTGAAGAAAAAGAAGCACAAAATGCAAGGAATTTTGTAAAAGATTACCTAGCAAGGAATCTTTTAAAGCTGGTTTATGAAGAATCGTTCATAGGAAAGGACGCGTTTTTAGAAAAGCTGTTCAATCAAGAAATCCTGAGAGAGCGGTTAATTACACAGATTGAAGAAAAAGCATCTATTCCGCATGGAAATATTTTTATAGATCTACCGACGGTTCCTTCTGTTCCTAGGTCATTTGACAGAGAAGATTTAAAAAACATTCTTATCATGACAAAAGAAGGAATAAGAGAAATGTCAATTACAGATATACCTGTTATTGAAAGCATACAAGGCTATTATAACATCATGAGAATTTATTCAAGAAAAGAATACAGAGAAGCGGCAGAAAAAACAATAAAAGAGATATTCGGCTCTGGATACTATGCCAAAATATCTGTTTAAAAACCTCGCTTTCTAGTTCTGTTTAAAGATATCTTTAAATTTCTACTATTCTCTTATAATATTATATGACTGTTACTACCGAAGAAATGAGAAAGATTGAACAGTGGTCTGCTGAAAAAGGTTTTTCGACAACACTGATGATGGAGAATGCAGGTAGAGCTATTTCTGAAGTAATTCTAGAAAGATTTGACCCAAAAACTACTGGCAAAATATGCGTGATATGCGGAAAAGGAAATAATGGAGGAGATGCTTTAGCCGCCGCAAGACATTTGTTACTTTCAGGTTTTAATGTGGAAACATATATAATTGGAGGAACTGTAAAAGAAGGAGATGCTGTATTGATGCTGAAGCTCTATGAGTTGCTTAAAAAAGCTCATACTGAGCAGCTATCTTTAAACGAATTAAAAGGTTGCGAAATAATCGTAGATGGAATCTTTGGAACAGGCATTAAGGGCGAAGTAAAAGAGCCTTTTGCTTCAGCAATTCAAATGATTAATCAATCCCAAGCGTTTATAGTATCTGTTGATGTACCTAGCGGGTTGGACCCAGATAATGGAAGAGCTGCAAATGAAACTATTCAAGCTGATATAACCGTAACTTTACACGATGTAAAGCCAGGGCTTTTAAACAACAAATATGTTGGAAAGTTAGTCGTTAAAGAAATAGGCATACCTCTGATAAGCAGTAAACAATCTTAAAGTTTATTTTAAAAAGCCTTTAATTTTATGTAGTTAAGGGGGCGAAAGTTTCCTTCCGTGAGCTGTAGATAGCTTATGAAAATGTTTTTTGAAGACTTCAGCGCATTATTTTTACATACAGATGTCCAAATCCTAGAAATAATGTACGACTAAAAGAAAAGACATGCTTCTCAGGAGAAAACATCGAGATATAAAAACTTACGAGCTGAAGTTTGATAAAACAGGATCTCAAATAGCAGGTTAATGTGAAAGCAAGCGCGGCTATTAACCGGGAAGTCCTAGCCTTACAGTCAGGGTAGTTCACCTATAAATCCTCTAAGTTATTTAATAAAGCTTAAAAATTACATTTTTGTAGTATTGTTGGGCTAATGGGTATATCACAATTTATTAAAAGCGTAAAGGAAATTTTAAGCTACAGTAAGAAGTCTTCATGGAAAGAACTATCTGCTTATCTGAAGCTCTTTCTACTTGCTTTATTTTTAATAGGCGGAATAGGCACAATAATACACTTGGTAGCTTTCTGGCTGAGTTTAAGATGAGCCCTAAATTTTATGCAGTAAAGGTTGTTGGTGGACAAGAATCAAGTATAGCTGTGCTTTTGTTAAGCAGAGCTAAAATGAATAGTCTGCCTGTATATTCTATAATACACAGCGAAAACATGAAAGGATATTTAATCATTGAAGCCGATAATCAGGCAGCTGTAAGCAAGCTCATAAGCGATGTCAAGAATGTCAAGTCTATTGTACCAGGAGTACTAAGCATTAACGATGTAGCACCGTTGATAAAGGCTAAAACTGAAGAAATATCTTTACAGAATGAACAGGTAGTGGAAGTTATAAATGGCCCGTTCAAAGGAATGAAAGCTAAAGTGCTTAGATTTAATAAAGAGAAAAGGGAAGCAACAATAATGCTTTTAGAAACAGCCGTACCTATACAGATAAACGTTGATGCATCTTACCTGAAACCAATAAGTTAAAAGCGAAATTTTAAGGATTAACCTTTAATCTTACCGACTTTCCATCAGGTAATATTTTCCCTCTCCTTATGTCTGAAGATGAAATTTTATCTCCTGTTTCTGCTTTTACAAAATTTATTACATATATATTCATCGGTTTAAACCCGCTCTTTTTCCTTAATATATTTGCTATAAGCGCGTTTTTAAAGCTTTCAGGACTTACTACTATGAAATCTATTTCTTCTTTAAGCACAGGCCCATATGGATCATCCAGCAAAGCTATGTAAAATCTGTAGCTTTTTTGCGAAATTTCATCTATTTTTTCTTTTACCCTTAGTATCCTGTCCAGATACGGCGTTTCTATCTTTTTACCCATTTTTGTAACGAACTGATCGGATGTTACTCCTATAATTATCTCATCCCCAATTTCCAGAGCTTTTTTTAATAATTTAACGTGCCCCGCATGCAGAGCTTCGAAAGTTCCCCCTACAGCTACTTTCACGCCTTTATTTTCTTTTAATGGCTTAATATTTTTTCTGGATATTTGATCTTTTATAAAGAGCTCAAAATAAAAGATGCAAACCCAACAATCCCACCGATTGAAATTGCACCAGCCATAATCCAGTATACCCTTAACCTTTTACCTTTTAGCGCAAAACCTTTCATAAAACTGCAATCTGAAGCAATTTTCCCGAGAACTATAAGAAGCGGGATTAAAAGTACAGAATAAATTATCATAAGGCCTAGAATAAGTTGCAAGTAATCCCTAATCAAGATAGCTATTAGCAATGCAGGGACAGACTCTATTATGTAAATTATAGCATAATGTTTTGAGTTTAATTCTGCAGCTTCAACAACACCCCATGCAGAAGCCATGGAGATTACAACTAGGGCCAGAAGGCCTGAAGCTATAAATCCTATTCCCATAAGCAATTTCAACAGATAATTCATGTTTTGTATATACAACAAAATTCCAGCCAGTGAAGCGTTTGGATCTCTGAAAGAAATAACCCAGCCGTATATAACAACTACCGCCATGAGCACCTCTGAAACTATTGAACCTATTAGAGTTTCAAGCGACTCATATTTCATGTTTTTTATACCTATCTTTTTCCTTGCATCGGCCCCGCTGTGGAAAAAAAGCATCCACGGCATTATAACAGCGCCTATACTTGCAGCTATCAGATAGAAAAATGAAAGGTTTAGTTTAAAAGTTAGAAGTGAACGCGATAAAAGAGAAAAATCCGGTCTAAAAAGAAAAAGTTCAACAAAAAGGGTAGCAACCAGAAGAAAACTTAGCGGCAAAAGTATTATTTCGGCATCTCGGTACTTTTTTGTAAATACTACTGTTAAATGAATAAAGTAAAAGATGAGCAAGCCTAACCATACTGGAAATCCCAGAAGAGTGAGCCCTATAGCTATTCCCGCAAACTCTGCAAGATACTCTAAAAAGTCGCTTAAAGCCATTGGCAGCGAAAGTATTATAGAAAATTTTTTCCCATATTTCTTTCTTATAGCTTCGCCAAATCCCACATTAGCAACAGAGCCCAGCCTGCCTGCTGCATCCTGTATAAAAAATAAAGGGGGTATCAAAACTAGCATTATCAAAACCATTATGGCGCCAGATACTGCGCCAGCTTCAATACCTTCTATTATAGAAGCTACGTCAACATCTGCTATCATAACGAGCCAAGCAGGTCCAAAGACACTAAGAAATCTCTTTAGGTCTTCACTCAACTAACATTTCACGATTCAGATTAAATTTAAACATTGTTAAATTTTTAGCACGTTAAAAAATTGCATGTATTAGATGTATAATTGCAGAACAAAAATAATAACTTGTGCAAAAACGTTTTATACCATAATCTATATACTATATGTGATCTTAAATGGTGAGACCTGTACCTTTTAAATCAAAACCAATAGATCCTGATTTTCAGAAAAAACCCGATGAATATCCAGTAACTGGTGAACACGCTGGGCACAAAGTTTTTGCGGAAGGTAAGCAAAGGTTAGATGCTGATGGAAAACCGTATCCTACCAAACTTGGCATTCACGGAAGTATAGTAGCTGTAGACTTTGATTGTTGCATAGCTGATGGTGCGTGCATGGATGTATGCCCTGTTAACGTTTTCGAATGGTTGTTAAATCCTGGAAAATCCGGATCTGGAAATGATAAATGGCCACTTAGTTCAGAAGAACAGCCAAAATATTATACTGATAAAGCTGACCCCTTAAGAGAAAAAGACTGTATATTCTGTATGGCTTGCGAAACGGCCTGCCCAGTTGGAGCTATAAAAATAACTCCACCTTAACCAACAAACTTTTCTTTAAATATTTTTGCGTTTTCAAACATTTTTATGTTGTTGAACATTACGTAAACACGATCATAATTTTTTACTATATTGTAAAGCTCAAAAAGATCGTTGTCTGTATAATTGTAGCCATAGTTAACTTCGCCAGAACCTTTCCCGTGCAATCTGAAGTACTGCAATCCAAAGGCTTTTATTGGCTTCTTTTTAAAAGGATCAACTATATGAATTAAGCTTAGATCCTCAAATATTTTTAAAAGCAGTTGTAGATTTTCATAAGCCTTTCCTCTTGGTTCCCATCCAATTCTTGCTTCGCCGTTTATTTCTTTAAAAAAACTGTATGCCTGTTTAAGCTGGTCTTCACTTCCAAAGCTAGGAGGCGTTTGAAAAACATATATGACCGGGTTAAGTACAGAAGTCTGTTTCTTAAAATTCTCCCAAAGTTCTAGGTTTTCTTTTGTGTCCTTAAGCAGGCCAACATTTGCATTTGGTGTGAAATTTTTTGCCTTTTTCATAGTAGGAGAATTAAAGCCATGAGTTATACCCTGAAAAACTTTTACCGAAAAATCAAAATTCTCGGGCGCTTCGATACGTAATTTTTTCATTTTTTCAGTGTTTGGCATACTGTAAAAGGTTTCCTGAAGTTCAACCGCGTCAAGCGTGCTGTAGATAAGCTCCTTTTTAGCAGAAAAACCGCAGATCCCTGTTTTTATCATATAAGGTTCCTCGAGAGCAAAATAATTTTTGCGCTTTTTTCAACCGAAATTGTCCTCATAACGGCAACGTCTAAAGTTTCTCCGACGCTTACAAGTCCATGATCCTTCAAAACCACAGCTTCATAACCCTTTTGTATGTATGAAGTAACTTTATCGGCCAGTTCCTGAGTTCCGGGTTCTATGAGAGGTAGAACTGGAACTTCCTTTGAAAAATAAAGTTTTCCTTCTGTAATAACTATCGGTATAAAACTATAGCGTTGAGATAAAGCAAGAGTGTAAACAGGATGTGTATGAACTATAAAGTTTACATTCTTAACATTTTTGTATATCGTTGTGTGCAACCTAAATTCTGAAGAAGGAGGTTTGCCGTAGATCAGGTTACCTTCCAAGTCAATGTATGAAAAATCTTCTGGAGTCGCAAACGCCATAAATACGTTTGTTGCCTTTATGAGGGCACCGTTACCAACCCTTTCACTTAAATTGCCTTCTCTACCTTCTACGTAACCCATTGATGCCAAGTACTGACCGATTTTAGCAAGATCATAACCAGTCATATCAGCTCAGCAGGATATGATCCGAGCAGCTTAATAAAAGTTGTAACCTTTTTTAAATCTTCTATAGCACCTTTTACCTTTTGATCGTTTATGTGTCCAACAAAATCAACAAAAAAATAATATTCCCAAGGTTTTGCCTTTGTTGGTCTGCTTTCAATTTTGGTTAGGTTTATTTCTTTGTCAGCAAAAACCTTTAGAGCTTTATAAAGGGACCCAGGGCTGTGGGGTGTTCCAAATATTATAGATGTTTTGCTTTTTTCAGTTCTTTTTACTTCAGTCTTGCCAAGCACGATGAACCTTGTAAAGTTGTTTTCTGAGTCTTCAATTCCTTCTTTTATTACCCTTAGGTTATAAAATGATGCCGCCCTACATGATGCTATGGCTCCAGCTGTGAGCACACCTTTTTCTGAAATTACCTTTGCGCTTCCTGCCGTATCGTAAAAAGGTACTGGTTTTAGTTTCATTTTTTCTATGAACATTCTGCATTGAGAAAGGGCCTGAGGGTGAGACCATACTTCTTTTACTTTAGATAGTTCTGCGTCTGGATGAATCATAAAGCAATGTCTGACTCTAAGAATGGACTCTCCAACTATCTTTACGTCGCTTTTTAAAAGAAGATCATATGTTTCGCTTACGCTTCCTTCTAAAGAATTTTCTATGGGTACCACAGAATAGTCTGCCTTTTCTGATTCAACACTTTTAAAAACGTCTGAAAGATAAGGTAATGGTAAAAACTCAACGTCATTTCCGAAAAAATTTATGACAGCTTCCTCGCTGTAAGCTCCTCTTTCCCCCTGAAAGCTCACTCTTACCATACAGCTTCAAGCCATTTAAGATACTTATCAACTTTTCCCTGGGTTACTGAAAAGAAGTATTCTTTTAATTTTTTAGAAATAGGACCAACCTTTCCATCCCCAATCTGTCTTCCATCAACCTTCAATATCGGGGTTATTTCTGCGGCTGTTCCCACAAAGAACAGCTCGTCTGCTGTATAAAGCTCTCCGCGATCTATATCTTTTTCAATAACTTTCAATCCAAGATCCGGAGCGAATTCTATTATGCTTCTCCTGGTTATCCCATCAAGTATTCCTGCAGAAATAGGAGGCGTATAGATTATACCATCTTTAATCATCATAATGTTTTCGCCGGTTCCTTCGCAAACTTTTCCTTCTTCATTAAGAAGAATTGCATCGTCATAACCTTTGTTCAGAGCATCAAGCTTTGCAAGGACGCTGTTAGAGTAATGACCAGTAACTTTTGCTAACACCGGTAAAGTTTGAGAACTTATCCTTCTCCAAGAAGACACAAGGACTTCTATACCTTCTTTTTCAAAGTACCTGCCATAAGGCATTGCTATTATAAAGACGTCAGTTTTTAGCTTCCTGACATCAAGGCCTATGGGACCATAACCCTTTATTGCTAGTGGTCTAATGTATACATCTGTCCTTAGCTCATTTTTCCTCAGAGTTTCCTTTATTCCTTCTGAAATCTGGTCTTTACTGAAGTCTATTCCGAAGTTGTAGATTTTTATAGAATTGAAAAATCTGTTTACATGATCCTGTAAGCGAAAGATGTAAAGCTGCTTACCGTTCCAGTAAGCCCGTATCCCTTCAAAAACACCGGTACCATAGTGCAGAGCGTTTGTCATAACATGAACCTTTGCTTCCTGCCACGGGACAAATGAGCCGTTCTGCCAGATAAAACTACTCTCAAAGCTTTTGCTCATAAAAATTATATGTTATTTAGCTTATTTAATGTTTTCCAACTTAATCGAATAGCATGAAACATGTCAGGCTTGTCTTTTAAACTTTTTAAAAATTTCAAAGTTTTAGGGTCTGAAGGATATCCAGAACCAAAATTACCATACACACTGTGAAGTTTTTCGATTTCTTTATCTCTTACTACTTTAGCCACAATGCTTGCAGCCGATACAACTGAGTAAAGATCATCTGCATGGTGAGAACTTATCAAGATTACATTTCTTCTTACGTTTTTTAGAACATTTTTTAAGAAAAGAGATTCGCTTACATCCGCCGCATCAACAACTGTATAATTGCCAGGCAGTCTGTTGATGATCTTTGCCATGTAAAAAGCCTCAAGGTAGTTTAAGTTTATGCTCTTAACGTTTGACCAAACATAAGAATCTATCAGCTGAGGACTCAGTTTATAAATTAAAACCGACGAACACTCAAGTTTTTTAAGCTTTACGTACAGCTCTGTCCTTTTGGCAGGGGTTAGCTTTTTGGAATCTTTAACCCCCAGCTCTTTAAGTCGTGATATAAAAATGTATGGAATAGAAAATCCAGCTATCACCAGAGGCCCGATAAAGCTGCCTCGTCCAGCCTCATCTATGCCGATCACCATTTCTTGAATCTTTTGAAGCTTTATACAGTTCATTTGCGTTGCTAAATTATGGATAAAAATACAGGTATTAATTCTTAACTTAATCAAAAAATGGTGAAGGTTTTATATCATTGGATTTAAAGTTAGCTTAATGAAGGAAGTGTAAAACTTCGTAGCAAAACAAGGATGTATAGCTCATAAGAGCAGGGTATTTTATTAACGCAAGATGCTCAATGTGTTCGCGAACTACTCCAACCTCGCGGTTGAAGCTTCCCGGTTCATCGTCCCGCTTGCTTTCACATAAGGAATGCTTTTAGATCCTGTTTTATCAAACTTCAGCCAATACGTTCTGGTTTTTTGATATTTCTCATTTTGGGGTTACTTTTTTTGAATTTCAAGTTCTAAGCCTGCAATGTCAGCACTGAGAACTCAGAAAGATATCCTGTAAGTAACCATCGGCTTACAAAAAAAGAGTTCCTCCGATTAACCTTAGTAATTTAAAATGACACTTTAAACAAATACTCAAAACAAATCAATTTATTTTTATTACTAATGCATCCTGCAAAGTAGCAATATCTTTTGGTGATATTTTAAGAGAAGATCCCAGAGATCCTCCCCCAGCATAAATGTAATCAGAGTCCATTATATCATCGTCAATTATGGTCTTTATCTTCTGCTTATGAGCTACAGGCGGCAAAGTTCCCGGTTCGTAGCCTGTTATGTTTCGAAGTTCATCGGCGGTAGCAAGTCTCAGCTTTTTATACCCTAGCACCTTTGCCATCTTGGTTTGATCAACTCTCTTATCTCCTCTAACTATTATGATTACAGGATCTTTATTGTCAGCTATAAAAAGTATAGTTTTGACTATATTTTTAATATCTATGTTCAGCTCTCTGCTAGCTTCGTCAGCTCTGTAAGAAGAACCATGCTGTATTATTTCAAATATTATTCCTTTGTTCTCTAAATATTTTTTAAGATCTAACTGGTTCAACTATTAGATTACGAACGTAAACGCGTTTAAAAATTTTCTTCTAATTCAACAGGTTTAAGTTGACCTTCTTTGAGCTTCTGAAGAGCGATCTTATAATCTTTATCATCCGATAAATAGACCTCGACCCCTGCTCCAAAAAGTGCAAGTAACATAGGGGTCTCTATTCTGTTAGTTATCACTATACTTGCGTTATGTTCTTTGATAAAGTTTACCAACGCTGGTAGCTTTCTTCTCTCAACCTTTACTATGGGGTTATCAAAAGTTGAAATCTTTTCGCTTTCAATGTCTGATAAAACGATCGTTGGCGCCTGAGCAAAATTTGAAACTTCATTATTTGCGTTGACCGGTATTATTATACGCGTTAGTTTCTTAATTTCACTAGGTTCAACGTGGGGATTAAATAACACTACTAAGGGTTCTTTTTCCTTAATCTTTTTTTCTAACTCATCGGTTATCTTATCTGCTTTTCTCACGCTTACGTTTGGTGGTAATTCAAGGTGCAGCTCAATAAAATAATAAGGTCCTGCTTTTCTCACCCTTAAATCGTGATAACCATTTATTTCTTTGATCTCCTTAATCGATTCATCTACTATTTTTTCCAAACGTTTATCTGTAGCGTCTAGTAAGGCTAAGGTTGAATCTTTCAAAATAACGATGACCTGATAAAGTATTATTAAAATCGTGACCACAAGAACAACATAATAAGGATATTTTAGACCGAAATTAAGCATGACAATACCTATAAGAACTATAAAGCTTAAAATTGAATCTTCATAGTTATGCAAAGTTTCTGCGTTTATCAAGCTTACCTGTTTTAATTTCATGTTGCCCATCCAAACAGCAAGAGCAAAATCAACAACTATGCTAAAACATTGAACAGTTATCCCTATGACTGGATATTTGGGGATGGTAAACTTGATGCTTTCTATAAATATTTCGTAAACTGCATAAATAATGAAAAGGCTCATTACAAATGCTGAAAGATTTTCAGCTTTGTAAAGCCCGTATCTAAAGTTTTTTGTTGGGCCTAACAGAGAGAGCCTAAGGCCAACATATGCCGCAATGAACATGAGAAAATCAGCAAAATTATGAACACCATCAGCTACAAGGATCGGAAGCCCGCTAAAGTAACCAAAGAATATCTTCACAAGAGAAAATACAAGAAATACAAAAGCGCTTATAAGAGTCCTTGAAGCTGCAACTCCGATCTTGTGCTTTATTTCCATCAACTTAAAGTTTCAAGTTTTGCTTATAAACATATCGATTTATCGATATAACGATATACTCCTAAGAATTTTAATTATATGGAGGTTAAAGGGGCGGAAGTCCCCTTTCACAAGTTTTAGATAGCCCCTTATGGAAATGTTTTTTGAAGCTTTTAGCGCATGATCCTTGCAGACATACACTGCCCCGAAAGCCGTGCAGAATTCGGTCGGGGAAATCCGCGATGCATTATAAAAGCAAGCGCGGCGATGAACCGGGAAGCCATGACAGTAAGGTAAGGGTAGTTCACTCAAATCTACCAAACAGGAAAAGGAGCGAACTGCCCCAATCTCGCGGAATGTGACTTCCGATCCCTTAACCTACATAAGGTTAAATTATTGAGGATCTAAATATAAATGGCTGTTCGATGAAGAATTTATCGCATTATTTTGAAGATTTCAGGTTTTTGAACCTTTTTGCTAACGTTTACTTTGCTATATTTGAGTTTGCTCTCGGTCTTTATGTACTCTATCTTGGAGGAAACTCACTGGATGTTGGGCTTGCTTATGCTGTATATAATTTTTCATGGATCGTGTTCATGCCTTTTTCGAGAACATTAAAAAATTCAATCACTGTAAAAAGATCTCTTTTAGTAGGTTTTGCATTGCTTTTTTTCGGGCTTTTTTCTTTTTCTTTCTTTAAGATGCCATTAATCTACGTTTCAGTGTTTCTAATAGGTTTTTCCTCCAGCATAATAAGCGCCTCAATGCTTTATCTTGTTGGTTTTTCAGGAGGTTATAAGGATGCAAACGCGTACGCTCAGCTCATGTACTTTGGAATAATAGGCTCTGGTTTAGGCGCTTTTGTGGGTTTTTTGTCTTTTCTTTATTCTCAATTTAGCGGCAAATATCTTTTCTCTTTAAGAATTACGTTTTTTATATACAGCTTAATGGCTTTGTTTGCTTTTCTCTTTGCCATAAATATAAAGCTAGGTTCTGCTAGGGTTGAAACAGTTAGCGTAAAAAAGCATGAAACCGAAAGCAAACTCATACACCTTTTGATCCTCGCTTCAACTTCTTTTTTGGGCATAGGTCAAGGAATAGTATATCCGATGATAGTACCTTTTGTAGTAACGAAGTACAAAACAACTCCTTTGATCTTGATGCTCGCTTATGCGCCTGCAGGAATCGGATGGTTTATATCAAGCAAAATTGCCGGACCAATAATAAACAGGTTTTCAGAATCCAGGTCCATAGCTTTTATAACTCTTACGAGCGCTTTGATTGCTTTTTTGTTGCCTCTTTCTCCAAACCTGATAATGTTAAGCCTTTTATGGGGGATAGAAGCCATAGGTTTAAGCGTCTGGACCATCTATATGCAGCATATGGTCGCCAAATTTATGCCTTCAGAACAGTGGGGATCCGGCTTTGGTTCCCTAAACGGCGTATACTATATGTCTTATGCTGCAGGTTCGATGGCTGGCAGTTCGCTTTATTTCTTCAGAAACCCATTCTTCTCTTTCTGGACCGGAGGCTTTTTTTTCCTTTTAATACCCATACCTGTAATAATTTTAAATTCGCTTATAAATCATAAAAGATAACAAGGAGGCTATATATATTCTTCAACATAGAAATGGGCTTCAACCAATTAACTCCCTAACTTAAAAGTTTATAAAACGTCAAACAAACCATCTATACCTGATAAAAAAGTTTATTTTAAGTGAAGCCAGATTGTAAAAAACGATTGTTAATTCTGTCAAAAATTTTAAATATTATAACATTATTTTCCTTTTATAAAATTTGTAAAAAGTAACGTTTATAAATCCATAATGTTATACCTATAACGGTGTTATTAATATGATAAGTGGAAATAATTCAAAGGAAAAAGGAGTCGTAGAGGAAGGTAAGGTTACGATAGCTGAGATTGAAGTTCAATCAATAGTTCCTTCACTTGTGAGGCATATAATTAAAAGGTATTTGAAGAAGGTTGGGCTTAACAACATAAACGTTACGCATAAAGTGGGAAATACGCCTTTTACTCTTAAACTTATCATTGAAGCAGAAATCAACAAACCTTTATCAAGGGAACAGAAGAACCGCGTTAATTACCTTGTTTCAACATTAGAATACCTTGTGTACAAAGTAAACGGAAACGGATCAAAACTTGACCCCGAAGAGCTAAGAACTGCTCTTGCTAAAGTAGAGCCATCATTAAGAAAGGTTTATTACAAGTTAAACTAAAAATTTTATTTTTTTCTTTGTTCTTTTCCTCTTAATAGAGAGAAAACTATAGCTATGTACATAATTATGAGCGAAAATTTAAATGAAGTCTCTATTCCTCTTGTAAAAGTATAAGCAAACCTAGAGCTCAGAACGCTTGTACCCAAGAATATTTCCTCCGCTAAATAGGATGGCATTGTAAGCGAAGCAATATAAATAGAAAGAGCAAAGCTGACTACCATTCCTATGTTAGCAAACATCCTTAAAGTTCCAGAAGCCGAGCCATAATGTTCACGGGGTGCGTTTGCCATTACAGCGCTGTTGTTAGCCGGATAAAACATTCCTGAACCTATGCCGTTGATTGAAGCTGCAAGAATTATTAACCAGAGAGGAGAATTTACGTTCAGTAAAGAATAAGCATATATTCCTATTGATTGTGCAAAGAGCCCAACTGAAGCAGGTATTCTGGCGCCTATCCTGTCTGATATTCTCCCCATAAACGGGCCTAAAACTCCTCCTAAAATGTATCCGGGTACCACAAGGAGGCTTGCGCTAAAAGGCGTAAGACCTCTTACGCCCTGAAGGTACATTATTACAAGAAAAAGAACAGAATAGTTTGCAAGTGCCTGAAGAAATGCAGCAAGTATCGAGCCTGAAAGAACCCTGTTTTTGAGCATTACTACGTTTATGATTGGATCGCTAAATTTTACTTCGTGATAAGCAAAAAGCGCCAGCAGTATTATCCCTGTTATTATTAAGGTCTGAGTGAACGGATTGATCCTTGACCCAACTGCTGAAGTTAGCCCAATAAGAAGTAATGTAAGAGAAGCGCCAAGAAGAGCTGAACCTCTTATGTCAAGCTTTTTAACAAGCTTCGGAGATCTTTCCCTTAAGTACCTGAATCCTATGTAAGTTGCCAGAAACCCTATCGGGACATTTATAAGAAATATATAACGCCAAGATACGTAAGTAACTATTATGCCGCCCAAAATTATGCCCAGAATGGCGCCTACGTTCCATCCAAGAGCCGTGTAGCCGTAAGCCTGTCCCCTTCTGTTTGGCGGTAAAAGATCCGCGATTACAGCCCCACTGTTGCTGCTTATCAGTCCGCCTCCGAGCGCCTGAAGTCCTCTGAAAGCCAGCAGCATGTACGCGTTAAGAGAGGCAGCACTGAGCGCCGATCCTACGGTAAATATCAGGAAACCGACGTTGTAAAACTTTACCCTGCCATACTTATCCCCGATCCTTCCCAGCTGTGTTGATAGAACTGTTACTACAAGCAGGTAAATCAAAATAACCCATACCATTTCAACCATGTTCGCCCTTAGATCCTTCATCATGACCGGAAGCGCAAGTATCACTATAGTTGAGTCTATTGCGCTCATAAGAACGCCAAGGACTATTACAAAAATGCCGATGATCAACTCTTTTTTTGATACTTCATATTCCTGAAATTTATAGCCCATAAACTTTTTTAAAATCAGCGTGTTAAAACTTAAGCCTTGTTATAATTTTTAAAGGTATATAACGAAGGCTATCAAAGCGTAAAAGTATGGTTAGGGTAGCGCTGATTCAGAACGGCTCAGTGTATTTACAGGAGTTAAACGAGTTACTGAACAAAATCTTTGATAAAAATCAAGTAATTGCGCTCAGCCCAGGGGATAATATAGATGGTTATGATGCTTATGTTTTCAGCGGAAGGTCTTCCAGAAGCCAGACAAAGCTTAAAGATATTTTTAGATCGATAGAGCGAATCATTGATAAGCCTTCTCTTTATATCTGTTTTGGAGCGGAAGCCTTTAACATGTACCTTGGAGGCACGCTAAAAGTTCATGAAAGTCTGCTCAAAGGAGAAATAATGATAGAATTCAAAGGATCAAGGTATTTTCCTGATGGAGCGTACAGCTTTTATGTTTCCAGACACCTAAATATTGGCAGACTTAACAGGTACAGCAAACCAGTAGCGTTCAGCATATTCGGAGTTGAAGCCTTTGAATACAGGAACTCCTTTGCTTTAATGTTTCATCCAGAAAAATCAAATTCGCAGGGGGAACGGCTGGTAAAATCTTTCTTTGAGAAAAGTTTAAAAATACAGTAATAAACATCTGCCGTGATGTCAGTTCATATCGCCTATTAAAAAGGTTAGATGGGCTATACCCAAAGGTTCTTTAGAGCAGGATACCATTTCGCTCATAAACTCTTCGGTCCTGAAAATAAGAGGGAACGAGAGAAGTTACAGACCTTCTATAAACGATGAAAAAATAATGGTAAAGATACTCAGACCGCAGGAAATACCAAAGTATGTTGAACAGGGGCTCTACGATATAGGGATTACAGGAACAGATTGGCTCAAAGAAACCGGCGCGAAAGTTCAGATTTTGGCTGACTTAGAATATGGCAGGGTAAAGATTGTTCTAGCAGGTCCTCCAGAATTTAAAAAAGATCCAAACTTGATCTTAAAGGAGTTCAATAAAAAAGGTAAAAAGCTCAGGATTGCTACAGAATACCCAAACATAACCTCTGCTTTCTTTCAAAACCTTCAGTATTATAAAGAAGCTTACGGTAATAAAAGGCCTGTAATAATGACGCCCTGGTACACGTTTGGGGAGAACGAAAACGTTGAAATATACCTTTCCTTTGGCGCTACAGAAGCTAAACCGCCTGAAGAAGCAGACCTTGTGGTGGACGTAACTGAAACCGGGACAACGCTTAAGGAAAACGGCCTCGTTGAAATAGCTGAAATTATGAGATCAAGTGCTGTGCTGGTTGCAAACAAGGATTTCATTAACGATGATTCAAAGAAAGAGAAGATTCTGGATATAATAGCTCTGCTAAAAGGCGCTGTAGAAGCAAGAAAGAAACTGCATATATTTTTGAACGTAAGCGAGGAGAACCTGCAGAAGCTTCTAAAAGCTCTTCCAGCGCTGAAATCGCCGACAATTTCAAAGCTTTCAAAAGAAGGCTGGTATGCTGTGAATACTGTAATCGATGAAGACGAGCTGCTAAAGGTTCTTCCTGTATTAAGGAAGTACGCTCAGGGGCTCGTAGTTCACAAACCATCTTCTATAATGCCGCTGGAGGAGATAGGGGTTGCGTAAAGCAGAAATAAAAAGGGAAACAAAAGAAACTCAAATATACGTGGAGCTAAACGTTGATGGAAGCGGAAAAGCTAACGTGGAAGTTGAAGATGTATTTTTCCGGCACATGATCGCTACTTTGGCGAAGTTCAGCAGCATTGACATAAAAATAAGGGCAAACGGTGACCTCTTGCACCACATAATAGAGGACACAGGTATAACGTTGGGCTATGCAATAGATAAAGCCATAGACAGAGAATCGATCAGCAGGTTTGGTTACGCTGTTATACCCATGGATGAAGCGCTCATCATAAGTTCTGTTGACATGGTCAGGAGACCTTACTTTAGCTACAACCTGAACGTCCCGAACAGCTCAGAATTTGATCCAGCCTTAATAGAGCACTTTTTCAGGTCGCTTGCGTTCAGCACTCCTATGACGATCCACCTTTACCAGCTGAACGGTAAAGACCCTCATCATATAGTTGAAGCTGCTTTCAAATCATTCGGAATGGCGCTCAAACAATCTTTGGTAAAATCTCAAAGCAGCATGTCAGTAAAGGGATCACTATGAAAATAATCATTTACAATTATGGGGCAAGCAACCTGTACAGCATTTACAGCGCACTTAAAAGGTTGAATGAAGACACAAAAGTTGTAGAAAGAACAGATTCTGAAAAACAACCAGACCTTCTAGTTCTGCCCGGTGTTGGAAACTTTTCTCAGGCTTCAAAATCGCTTAAAGATCAAAAGGAATCTATCGTTCAAATGGCCAGGAAAGGCACGTTTGTGCTAGGAATATGCCTCGGGCTGCATATGTTTTACGAAAAAAGCGAAGAGGGAGAAGGCGAAGGACTGGGTGTTCTTAGAGGAACGGTGATGAAATTAACCAGGGGGAAAGTTCCTCACATGGGATGGTCATACACGGAGCTCTTAAAAGAAAATTATGTATGGAAAAGCGAGAAAAAAGGAGATTGGTTTTATTACGCACATTCTTATTATGTTCCTAGTGAAGAGAGGTTTGTTTATGCCATAGCTGAAAACAGCGAAATAAAGATACCGGCGTTGATAATCAAGGAAAACTTTGTTGGAGTGCAGTTCCACCCTGAAAAATCAGGAAAATCTGGGCTCATGATACTTAAAGGGGTACTTGAGGCTGTTAAGAAATGAACGTGTACGCTGCTATAGATTTAATGTCGGGAAAAGTTGTAAGGCTTAAGGAAGGAAAGGCTGAACACCTAAAGCTATATTCAGAAAACCCGCTGACAGTAATCAGACGTTTTTATGAAGAAGGTTTTGAGCGTTTTCACATAGTTGACCTTGACGCCGCTCTTGGCCTTGGTGATAACTTTAATCTTATTTCTGAAATGCTAAAAGAGAAAGGTTACAAACAGGTTGCAGGCGGTATAAGAGACGTTCAAAAAATAAATAAATACCTTGATAGCGGTGCAAACAGGGTGGTTCTGAGCACCCTTGCTTTTATAAACCCACAGCCATTATTGCCGATAAAAGATAGGCTTACAATATCGCTGGACGTAAAAGACGAAATCGTATCGTACGAAGGATGGAAAAAGGACAGCGGGTTAAAGCTTGCTGAAGCGCTTACAAACTTTTCAGAAATGGGGTTTGAAGAGTTCATAGTTACTTCGATAAACAGGGATGGGACCATGAAAGGATTTGACAGGAAGATTGCACAAAGTGTACCCTTTGAATTCAGAAAGAAGGTACTGCTATCTGGAGGGGTTCTGCTAAATGAAATAAAAGAAATTGAAATGCTCGGGTACAAAGGATGCATAATAGGAAAAGACTTATATGAGAAGTACTTTGGTGATGCGTAATGCTGGCCAAAAGAATAATTCCGTGCTTGGACGTTGACAAAGGAAAAGTTGTAAAGGGTAAATCCTTCGTTAACCTTGTAGAAGCTGGAGATCCTGTAAATTTGGCAGAAAGGTACAGGGATATGGGAGCAGATGAGATTGTCTTTCTTGACATTTCGGCTTCATATGAAGGAAGGAAAATATTTATCGAAAAGGTAAAGGACGTCGCATCAAAGCTTGACATCCCTTTTACGGTAGGAGGAGGAATATCGAGCCTAGAAGATGCAAAACAGATACTCTGGAACGGGGCTGATAAAGTCTCTATAAACACACATGCTGTGCTCAAACCTGAGCTGATAACATCCATAGCAGATGTTTATGGATCTCAGAGCGTTGTGGTATCGATAGACGCTAAAAAAGAAGCCAATGAGTATTATGTATACATAAAAGGCGGTAGAGAAAAAACCGCATTGAGGGCTAAAGATTGGGCAAAAAAGGCTCAAGAGCTGGGAGCCGGTGAAATACTTATTACATCTATAGACAGGGACGGAACAAAAATGGGTTATGACATAGAATTAACAAAGATGATAACCGATAATGTAAGCCTTCCTGTAATAGCCAGCGGAGGTGGCGGCAGGCTTGAACACTTTTATGAAGTTTTTAAAAAAGCCAACGCGGATGCCGCGCTTGCGGCTTCTGTTTTTCACTTTAAAGAGATCTCCATAAATGAGCTCAAGCAGTACCTTAAGGAAAAAGGGGTTGTTGTTAGAATATGATAGAGCTCAAAATAGATGATATAAAGTTCGATGAAAAAGGGCTTGTGCCTGTAATAGTTCAGGACTGGAATACAGGAAAAATACTCATGCAGGCTTATGCAAACAAAGAAGCTGTTGAGCTGACAATAAAGACTGGACTGGCACACTTTTATTCAAGATCAAGAAAAGAGCTGTGGTTAAAGGGGGAAACTTCGGGCAACTATCAAAAGGTAAGGAAAATTCTGATAGACTGTGACGGGGACAGCCTTATATATGTGGCGGAACCCAAAGGTCCAGCCTGTCACACAGGAAACTACTCCTGTTTTTACAGGTCTCTGGAAGGGTATAAAATGGTGGAAGATATAATCAAAGAGATAAAAGGATATTACGAAAATTCTAAGCTGATAGAGAAAAGCTGGGTCAGAGACGAAAGTGAAAAAGTTTACAAATATATCCTTAACCCTATAACTGAAAACGTGCCTCCTCCGTCTACAAGAGTTATGTCATTCCTTGCGGACACAATAGATAGCGTAACGAGAGATGATTTTGACAAAGTGCTGGTGCCAGAAAGCTTCGGGTTGCCAATAGCTACTCTTGTAGCAGAAAGGAAGGGAAAACCAATGGCAATAGTCAGGAAAAGAAACCTTGGAGATGAACCCCTGAGCCGAGTGGATTATGCGTCTGGGTACGAAAAAGGCACATATTATATTTACGGAATATCTGAGGGTGAAAGCGTGCTTCTTATAGACGATGCTATATCGACAGGTGGAACCGTGGAAGCTATAATCAGCGAGCTTCAAAAACTCAAAGTAGATGTTGTTGATGTGGCTGTCTCGATGAGTAAAGAAACTTATGGTGGGAGAAACCTGATATTTAACAGGTTCGGGTACATCGTAAAGGCGCCTGTGCTTTTATACGTAGAAAATAACGTAACCAGGGCAGAAGTCCATCTTGACGGAGGCGTTAAAAAATTTCTAGAAAACATAAAATAAAAATTTTAAAAAATAATTTTATGGCAAGAATAAAACTTAGAGTATTTTACGAGCTTATAGATGTTCTAGGCGCTCATGAAACTGAAATAAATGCAGACACTGTAGAAGATCTTCTGAATACGATTTTGCAAAAATACGGAGAAAGAGCAGAGAGAGCCATCATGAACATTAACAACAGAAAAGAATTTCATGAACACTTTCTCGTTTATGTTAACAACTCTTACGTAAAAAGAGAAAGCTACAGCAAAGTAAAGCTCAACGACGGAGATGTTGTGTTGCTTATTCCTCCTGTTGGAGGAGGTTAACAAAAATAACAGGTTTTTAGTGAGCCTGGATCATTTTATTCGATCGACTTATTTAGGATACCAACTGATGAAACGATTTGGTAAAACAAAACGATAAACGTTTGTAAGCATTT
>ERZ1669247.131-NODE-131-length-33963-cov-28.214168_pt1 | contig 33963 bp, 35 predicted proteins | sample MGYA00579297_ERZ1669247 | MGnify/ENA primary metagenome ERZ1669247 (study PRJEB41166, sample SAMN08046056) | hot springs metagenome | biome: hot spring; feature: acid hot spring; material: thermophilic sediment; isolation source: thermophilic sediment from acid...
CGATTTGAACCGTGCGAAATGGATTTGCAGTATAATTTTGCATGCATATCTCTATTGTCTACAATGGTTTTAGATTTACTTGGATAAAGTTTTTCTTGATTATTGCTACTTTAGAAGTACGAAAAATATTTATAATAGAGCTTCCTCTTGACAAAAGATACACATCATAATATATTGACTTCTATGGATTTAATTCTTGATGAAGAAACTGTTAAAAAAATATCTTTATTAACTACCCAAAGGATAAAATCAGAAAATAAGCTTTATCAGCAAATGTGGGATAGAAAAATACAAGAAGCTGTTCAAAAAGGCTTATCAAAAACATGGCAAGATGTAGAAGAAAGCGAAAGTATTACAACAACGATCGAGTAAATAGTTGGAAATTTATAATAAATGAGCAATCCCTCTTTATTGATAGTTGCTGGCCCAAATGGAGTAGGGAAATCCACTTTTATAGAGCAATTAATAACTCTTAACAAAGATATATCTCAAAATTACATATGCCCTGATATCATAGCAAATCAAATAAGAAGGTTAAATCCACATAAAAACGAATATGAAATATACATAGATGCTATGGCACAAGCAAAGAGGTTAAGATATGAAAAGTTAATGAAAAAAGAAGATATAATTCTCGAAACCGTATTCTCATCTCATGAAAAGATTAAGTTTATCAAACATGCCATGGATAAAAAATACAGCATTACCATGATGTTTATAGGGGTAGAGAACATAGCAATAAACATAGAAAGGATAACAAAAAGAATGGCCCTAGGTGGCCATGGTGTCCCGTTTGATAAGATTGAGCCAAGATTTTTAAAATCTATTGAAAACTTGATCTTTGCTTATAAAGAAGGCCTTTTCCACAAACTTTTCTTGGTTGACAACTCTAGCGAAATTGAACCTTACAGGTTTTATCTTTATTTCAAAAATAAAAATTTATCTTGGCTAAATAAAGATATATCAATAAATACCTTTAACATAATCAATGGTTCTTCGAATATTCCATCATGGATAGTAACTATAGGCCAGGCTTTAATAAAACTAAGCAACAATATAAATCCAGAACACAAAACGCTACCATCTATAGAAGAATTATTTATCAAAGATATACACCTCGATTGATAAATTAATCATATAAGCCTACATCAATATACCTAGAAAAGCTATAGCCTATTGCATAAGCATACAAGTAAGTAAGAACACTCCGTAGTAAGTAGTTTGGTAATAACTCCTGACTGGCTTTTTGAAATCAATGGGATATTAAAAAATGAATTTCTCACTCAACGTATTTAACTATTATAATATTTTTATGAAAGATTTAAGGCTTAAGGTGTTGAGAAACGAAAGAGTAGGCAAACATACGTATCTTATGATACTTGAACTAAAAGAACACATAGACATAAAACCTGGACACTTTGTGATGATAAAGCCAAACGATACCTTTGACCCACTAAACAGAAGGGCTTTTGCTATAGCTGACGTAGAATATGACTCTCTCTATATATATTACGATATAGTAGGAAAAGGCACCTCCATCATGAGCAGCTTAAAAGAAGGAGACTCAGTAGATACTTTGATGCCTCTTGGAAATGGGCTTTTTGAACCAAGCGTTGATAAATTAAATATCGTATTGGCAGGGGGTATTGGCATATCTGGGGTTAGTTTGTTTTGTAAGCTTTTAAAAGCAAAAAACCTTAATTTTAAAGTATATTACGGGGCAAGGTCAAAAGAGCACATCGTTATGTTGGATTGGTTTGAAAAATACGGCATACCTATAGAAATATACACAGACGATGGGAGTTTTGGTAAAAAGGGTTTTGTAACCGATGCCTTAGAAAACTTAGAAAATGCAAATATTTACGCATGCGGACCTACTCCTATGCTAAAAAGCGTGCAAGCCATATCAAAGCAGAAGGGTTTTGATAGCTATATATCTTTGGAAAATCCCATGGCTTGCGGTTATGGAGTGTGTCTTGGATGTGTGGTAAAATCAAAAAATGGCTATATAAGAACCTGCGTAGAAGGACCTGTTTTTAAAAGCGATGAGGTAATGCTTTGAGGAGAGCTTATGATGTTTAATTATTATATGCCAGTAGACATACACTTTGGATTTGGCACCATTTCAAAAGTAGGTGAGATAGCAAGAAGGTTTGGCTTCAAAGGACTTATTGTAACAGGTAGGTCTTCTAAAAAGCACGGATACCTTGACAAAGTGATATCAAACCTTATACTAAACAACATACCGGATGTTATCATATACGACGAGATAGAGCCAAACCCCACAGATGTAAGCGTAAACAAAGGAGCTAGGATAGCCGCTGAAAATAAGGTGGATTTTATAATAGGCCTTGGTGGAGGTTCTATACTTGATGCTGCTAAAGCTATAGCGATAGTATCTTCCAACGAAGGTTTTGCTTGGGAGTATGTGTTTTATCCAGAAGGCCCAAAATCTATACCTTATTATACAAGACCTGTGATAGCAATACCAACTACGGCTGGGACCGGTTCTGAGGTAAACAAATACTCTGTCATATCAAATCCAAACAGAAAAGAAAAATTAGCCATAGCTCACTCGTTAAACTATCCTAAGGTGGCGATAGTAGACCCAGAACTTACCATGAGCATGGACAAAGACCTTACCGCCACCACCGGTATGGATGCTTTTTACCATGCTTTAGAATCATATACAAATAGACTAAACAACAGACTTGCTGAAGATTTGGCCGCCTTAGCCTTGAGGCTTATATTAAAGTGGCTTGAAATAGCTTACGAGGATGGCTCTAACAAAGAGGCTAGAGAAAATATGAGTTACGCCGCTATGCTTGCTGGTATTGCTATAGACCAAAAAAGGGCTGGTCTTATACACGCTATGGAGCATCCTATATCTGGAAGATATCCCCAAGTAGCCCACGCAAAAGGCCTATCTGCTTTAGGGTATTATGTGACCCTTTACAACATAAAAAGAGCACCTGAAAAGTATAGAAAATTAGCCCAAGAAATAGGCTTAAAAGATGAATACCATCTTCTTGAAAAGCTAAAAACCCTCACTCAAAGATTGAATCTACCTCTTAGCCTAAAAGACTTAGGAATAGCCAAAGACCAAGACCTACCTTCTATACTCACAGAAGATGTTTACTTTACCGGTAGAAACGCTTTTAACATAAACCCGGCTGAAATTACAGAAAAAGAGGTAGAACTCATCTACAAAGCCTCTTTGCTAGGAGACGAAAGCTTGGTGCCATAAATAAGCCTACAAGGCCACTACCCTGTTTCGACCTTCTCTTTTTGCTTTGTAAAGGGCTTCGTCTACTCGTTTTAAAATGGTTTCTTTTGTATCGTCTTGGTTTAGCGACGTAACACCAAATGAGCATGTTATACTAAAACCTTCTTTAAAAAGAAAATTTTCTATCTCTTGTCTTAGCTTTTCTGCCAAGGCCTTTGCATCCTCTAAAGTGGTTTCTGGTGCTATTATGATAAACTCCTCGCCGCCATATCTTGCTAGTATATCTGTGGCTCTTATTTTTGATGATACTATGCTTGATAAAGCTTTCAGCACCTTGTCTCCTATATCGTGTCCATAAGAATCGTTGATATGTTTAAAGAAATCTATATCAAACATAATAACACTTAAAGGTCTGTTGTATCTTTTTGCAAGAGTTATATATTCTTCCAACTTTTCTTCTAAGCATCTTCTATTGCATGCCTCCGTTAGAGCATCTTTTGTGGATAGTTCTTCAAAATATTTTATAATTTTTGATTCCTCTGTAATATCTTGAAGTATGCAAAGTATCAGTGTTTCGTTATTTTGATTTACTCGGTTCATATTTAATTTTAGCACGACGTTTTCGTCTTGTTTCAAGATAACATCGCTCATAGTAAAAATTCCACTATCATCTACCGTCATTTTTTTCAGATAGCTTTTTATTAGTTCTTTATTCTCATCGTCTAATATAAGAAAGTCTTCACAGGTTTTTATATCTTGGTTTTTTATCATATTATCAAAATATCTGTTTTTGTATGTTAGTTCTATCTCTAAGTTTTCTAAATTTTTTACTTTAAATATAAAAGCTCCGAAGTTTGCTTTATCCAATATCCCTTCTAATACTCTTTTTTCACGTGCTATTATATCTCTTAGTTGCTTTTCTTGTGTGGTGTCTACAAAGCTAAATATGGCGATATATTTATCGTTTAAATCCTTTGTTATAGTTAAAGAACCCTTTACATACACAAGGCGGTTATTTTTGTTTATCAGGTTGAACTCTTGTAAAAGTATTGATTTTTTATTTGTGAAGGCTTCTATTATGTATTTTATGTGGATTGGAGAAAACACATCAAATATGCTCATCTGCTTTATTTCCTTATCTTCATATCCTAAAAGCTCCACAAAATAGTTGTTTGCATAATAAATATTGTCTATATCAAATACAACCACACCTATTTGGGTATTTTCTACTATGTTTTTAAGAAGCTCGTTTCTATAGTTTAACTCTCGCCTTGTGCTTATACTTTTTAAGGCGTTTTCTATTCTTTCTTTAAGCTGTGTGATAAAAAGGTCACAGTCTTCAAAGTATTCTTTTACATTTGAGCATATACAAAGAGCACCGTAGCGTTTACCATCTTTTAGTATTGGTATTGTAAAGGATGAGATAGTCCCTCTTTCTAAAAGCTTTTCTTTTACATACTCATCCTCTATATCCTCTACATTTTTGTGGTATACTGGGCTTTTAAGATAAAAAGCTTCAAATATTGGAAAATTCTCTTCATTATCTTTTTCGTTTTGAGCACAGCTTGAAGAAGACGAATTTATAGTTATTTTACCCTCTTTGTTTATCATAAGGCATACATCTTTTGATATATCCTCTTTTTCTAAAAGCCTAAGAAGCTTTTCTAAAAACTCTTCCTCCGTGTATGATGCGTTTGAAATATATTCTATCTCTTTTAAAATTTCCAAAAACTTCTTGGCTCTCTCTTCTTTTGTTGTGTCGTATACTATAGAAAGAAGATACTCTCTGCCATCAAGAAAAACAGGCGAAGAATAAACCTCTGCATCCCTTATCTCTCCAGATTTAAGCTTATGTTTAAACCTAAATCTATTTATCTCTTTGCTTTTGGCTTTTGATATGAGCTCCTTTAACTCGTCTTCGTTTAGGGTGTTTATATCCCAAGATTTTAAAGAAGTTATCTCTTCTTTTGTATATCCATAAAACTCCAGTGCTGCTTGATTGGCATTTACGATGCTGTAATTATCCGGGTCTACTAAAAGTATAGGTATACTGTGTCCTTCTAAAAATGTTTTATAAAACTCTCTTTCGGATTTAAGATTGTATATCGCTATAGCAGTTACTATCAGTATATTTAGATACCTCATGCGCCAGTATATGCCGTATAGGTTTTCTATATCTTTTTCTTTTATAAGCTTATAAAAGTATTGAGCTGTATAATGTAGCCTTTCATGGGCTTTGTGCACATCTTTTTTAACATCCTCTTTGATATAAGATTTTTCTATCTCTTCATAAACTGGACAAGCTTTGGCATCCAATATTATGGACGGGTTTTCGTTTAACTCTATATAATCTTTTGTTATAGCATCCTTAAACTCAGCACTTGATTTTAAAAGCTCAGGCAACACATCCTCGCTGTATAAAGTGGATTCCAAAATTTCTGAATCTTCTACACATCTTATAGCATATACCCGTGCTACTATTTTTTCAAAAGCATTAAAGAAAAAAATTATCTTGTCATAATCTTCTTCCGTAAATTCATGGGTTTTGAAGTAATCTTTTATAAAGCTATTTTTTATATTCTCTAGAGTATGCTTTAAATAGGATATATGTGTTTTATCATAAGCTTCGTAGCCTATCTTTCTAATAGCCTCTTCATCTATAATCCCTGTTTCTAAGTAAGCGTTTATTAACCTATTTATATCTTCTTTGTAGACACAATTTACAGTTTCCATAGTTGTATAATTATATCAAAAAAAAAAAAAAAAAAAACGATTTTAGGAAATATTTTAAATTAAGCTTAGGTTATAGCTTTAAGATGCCATATTATCTTATCCATATGCTTTGGCCTTTCAATGGCACTTATCTTGTAATCGTTCTCCCACCAAGGGTTGAATCTATAAAACACCTCTTTTATATCCATATCAATATTATACGATACTATCTTATAAAAAGCTACAAAATTATACGATGCTTTCGTAAACTACTCATACTAACCAATAAGCTTGACTACTTCATTGATTGAAGATAAATTAATAGGGTTAGACTATTTGAAAGGGGTGTTTTTATGATTTTAGAAACGGTGGATGTAAAAGAGCTTTTACAAGAAAAGGCTGGTTATATACTTTCTTTTTTGATGGGACAAGGCGGAGAATATGCAGAGATTTTTTACGAGAGCTCTTCAAATACACGTATAATATTTGAAAACAACAAAGTAGACAAGATAGAACACGGCAACGATGTAGGTGTTGGTCTTAGGCTTATAAAAGATCATAGGGTATACTACGGATACTCTACGGAGTTTGACATAGATGCTCTTACGGAGCTTGCAAAAACCATAGCAAATGCCTCTTCTCAAGGACCTATCAAGGTTGGAAAAGTATATTCAAAGGCTTATATGCCAATAGAAATAGACCCAGAAGATATAGAGCTTTCAAAGAAGATAGAGATTTTAAGCAGAGCAAACGACGCAGCAAGGTCTTTTGGAGACTATATAAAACAAGTGAGCGCTGTTTTGATGGACAAGAAAAGAGAGATAATGATAATAAACTCCTTGGGAGAGCATGTAGAAGATACCCAAACCAGAACTATTTTTTATACAGAAGCGGTATCTTACAAAGACGGCATTCTTCAAAGAGGCTATGAATCTATGGGTGGTAACGTAGGTTTTGAGCTTTTTGAAAGAAGAAAACCAGAAGAAATAGCCTCTATAGCCGCCAAAAGGGCTATTATGCTATTGGATGCAAAACCGGCACCAGCAGGTAGTTTTACCATAGTGATGTCTTCAGAAGCAGGTGGGACGATGGTACATGAGGCCGTGGGACATGGTCTTGAAGCAGATTTGGTACAGCAAGGCCAGTCTGTATACAAAGATAGGATAGGTCAAAAAGTGGCTTCTCCTTTGGTGAGTGTAATTGATGATGCCACCATACCCGGTATGAACGGCTCTTTTAACTTTGACGACGAAGGAGTAGAAGCCCAAAGGACAGTGCTCATAGAAGACGGTGTTTTGGTGGGATACATGTATGACAGATTAAGGGCTATGAAAGACAGTGTAAAATCCACTGGAAACGGTAGGCGCCAAAGCTATGCATATCCCCCAGTGGTACGTATGACAAATACTTTTATTAAAAGCGGCAAAACAAACCCAGAAGATATAATAAAAGATACTAAAAAGGGTATTTTGGTAAAGAAGATGGGAGGCGGACAGGTAAACACTATTACTGGGGATTTTGTTTTTGATGTAATGGAAGGCTACATCATAGAAAACGGCCAGATTACATATCCAATAAGAGGAGCTACCCTTATAGGCAACGGCCCTAAGGCTCTTGAGGATATAGACGCCGTAGGTTACGATGAAGGATTTGCAATAGGAACCTGTGGGAAAGACGGTCAAGGGGTACCGGTTTCAGATGCACAGCCTACCATAAGGATAAAATCTATGACCCTTGGCGGATGCGAGGTTTGTAGTGGATAAAATAATAGATATCAAAAAGCAAGAGCTAAACCTCAAATTATCCGAGCTAAACAACATAAAAAATGAGATAAACACATTAGAAATAGAAAAAAAAGACATAGAAAACGCCATGAACCTACTCAACAAAGATGTATCAACCTATGAAGAGTATATAGCAAATTTAGTGGCTTATCAAAAGCTCTATACAAGGTTAAAAGCCATAGAAAAAAGGTTAGAAGAACTAAGATATATGGAAGATATCCTTTCTGAAGAAGCAAAAGATATAATAAGAGATATCAAAGCTTTAGAGATTATAAAACACAATAGGCTAATAGAGCATACCAAAAAAGAGCTTTACAAAGAAGAGATGGATGCAAGTTTTTTCTACAACCTAAAGCATTTTTACATAGTTTTAATAACCTTGTTTTTGGCTTTTAGCATGAAAAGCCTTGGAGCACCAGCTTTGTATCAAAACGCTGAAAATAAAGTAAATCAAGCTATAAACCAAGACCAGCAAAACCTAAACACGCTTTTAGACCAAAAACTTCAAAAGTTAGAAAAAGAAAAGAAAGAGCTTCAAGCCCTTATAAAAAAGCAAGAAGAGCTTCAAAAGCTAGAGAAGAAAAAGCAAGAAGAGGCTAAAAAGAAAAAACAACAAGAAGAGCGAGAAATACAAAAGTATGTAAAAGTTGTAGCTGCTGCCGATAGCGACCAAGCGGGGGCTATGCTAAACGACGTAGACCCTGAGATAGCAGCCAAGATTCTTGTGATGCTTCCATCAAGAAAAGCAGGAAGCATACTATCTGCGATGGACCCTAAAAAAGCCGCCCTTGTCACTGATTATATTATGACCCACAAAAAGGAACTAAACGCCATGAAACAAGAGATCATGAAAAACCAAACACAAAATCAGACTCAAAATCAAAACACCCAACAAAATACACCAAATCAAAACCAACCCCAAAACTCTCCACCACCCCCACCAGGATAATCTATGAAAACCTTAGATAAAACCACCGAAAAACACATAGAAGAGATTTTAAACAAGTATAAAGAGCATGAGGATATTATAAACAAAGCGATTGATTTTATCTATCAAAAGCACGAAAACCAAACAAGAAAATCTGGAGAACCCTACATAAACCATCCAATAGCTGTAGCCAGTATTCTGGCCTCCATAGACATGGATTACAACAGCATAGTAGCAGGGCTTTTGCACGACGTAGTAGAAGATACAAACACCACTTTGGAGGAAATACAAAGAGAGTTTGGAGAGCAAGTAGCAAGCTTAGTAGATGGTCTTACCAAGATAGACAAATATAAGTTTTCTTCAAAAGAACAGGCAAAGGCAGAAAACTATAGAAAAATGCTCTTTGCAATGTCAAAAGACGTAAGGGTCATAGTGATAAAGTTAGCAGATAGGCTTCACAATATGAGAACCCTTGAATACATGCCAAGACACAAACAGCTTGAAATAGCCAAAGAAACCATAGATATATATGCTCCGATAGCTCACAGGCTTGGTATATGGAGCATTAAGAAAGAGTTAGAAGACCTATATTTAAAATACACGCATCCAGAAGATTACGAAAGAATAAAAGCTTTTGTGCAAAGCATAAGCAAAGAATCAGAAGTTTACCTTAAAAAATACTTTATACCAAAGATAGTAGAGGCCATAAACAGCTTTTTCAAGGATAAAAAGCCAAACTATACGATACAGTATAGACAAAAGCACATATACAGCATTTATCAAAAAATTAGGCGTAAAAACTTAAAACTGGAAGACTTGCAAGACATCCTCGGCATAAGGATTATAGTAGAAGATGTAGCAGAGTGTTATACTATTTTAGGTATAGTCCATAGCATTTTTAGACCTATACCGGGTAGCTTTGACGATTACATATCGCTCCCAAAACCAAACATGTATCAATCTTTGCACACCGCCGTTGAAGGTCCCAAAAAAAGAGTTGTGGAAGTACAAATTAGAACTTACGAAATGCATGAAAGAGCAGAAAAGGGTATAGCGGCTCACTGGGCTTACAAAGAAAACTCTTCCACAAAAGACAACTCTATATTTGCATGGCTTAGGGATGTGGTAAACAGCATTAAGACAAAAAATGCCGATGAGCTTATAGAGGCTGTCAAAGAAGAACTATTTGAAGATGAAGTATTTGTATTTACTCCAAAAGATGACGTTATAGTGCTACCAAAAGGCGCCACCGCCCTTGATTTTGCCTATTACATACACACAGATATAGGAAACCACTGCTACAGAGCTTTAGTAAACAACAAGATAGTCCCGCTTTCTTACACGCTTCAAAGCGGAGATAGAATACAAATTATAACACATCCTTCCCAAAGCCCAAAAATAGAGTGGCTCAAAATAGTAACTACAAAAAAAGCAAAAACCCGTATTAGGCTTTTCTTAAAGGCAAAGGAAAAAGAGCTTGCCGCAGAAGAAGGACAAAAAACACTTTTAAAATTGTCTGAAAAGCTAAACACAGATTTTGAAAACATGCTAAAAAAACTGACCTCATATTTTGATACAAATGAGACAGAGCTTTTTGCTCAGGTAGGTTTTGGTAAAATCCCAATAAATAGAATAATAAAGCTTTTTTCCGAAGAAAAAGAGCAAAAAGTTGTAAAAGATGAAGGCAAAGAAGGGTCGCTAAAACTTGAAAACATATCAAATGTGCTCTTTAGCGTGGCAAAATGCTGTATGCCTATACCAGGAGACCCCGTCATGGGTGTCATATCAAAAAATGCCGGCATTGTGATACATCACGAGAAATGCCCAAACCTTCAATACGCCTTGAGAAACATACCTCAAAAGGTAGTAAAAATAGACTGGAAAGGACAAGACAAGTTGTATACCACAAAGGTAAGGGTAATCGCTTCAGATAGACCAGGTATATTATCAGAAGTATCTTCAGCTTTTACCAAATCAAACATAAACATAATAGAGGCTTCTACAAAAACCAACAATCTAAACATAGCAAACATGGATTTTAAAATACAGTTGAAAAGCACAAAAGACTTAAACAAATCCTTTGAGGAGATAAAATCCATAAAAGGTGTGGAAACCGTAAAGAGGGTGTTTGGATGAACTCTTTGGAAATAGCCAGCAAATTAAACCTAATCCATGAAGGAAAACCCTTTTATATAAAAGATGTGTTTTTTGATTCAAGAGAACCAATAAAAGATGCCATGTTTGTAGCCATAAAAGGTGAAAAAACCGATGGTCATCTTTATATAAAAAACCTTCTTGATGAAGATATAGCCGGGTTTTTGGTAAGAGAAGATTTTGATTGCAAAGATGTATTGGCAAAAGGTAAATCTTGTTTAAAAGCCAAAGATACTATAAAGGCTTTGCAAAATATAGCCTCTTTGAAAAGGGAAAACCTTGAGGGGGTTGTGGTGGCGGTGGCTGGTTCTGCTGGTAAAACTACCACAAAAGAGCTAATAGCACATATCTTACCCGGAAAAGTCCACAAGACTTACAAAAACTTTAACTCTCAAATAGGGCTTCCGAAAGTTGTTATATCAGCAGAAAGCGATATAGACTACCTTGTGCTTGAGATGGGAGCTACAGCTTTAAAAGATGTAGAAAAGCTAACAAACATAGCCAAACAACATATAGGTGTAATATCTTCCATAGGTGAAGAGCACCTTGAGAGCTTTGGTTCTATAGAAAACGTTGTAAAAGGAAACTTTGAAGTGTTTGACTCACCAAATCTTATATCTGGTGTATACCCTAAGGCTTTTCATAGCTTTTATAAAAAAGAATATGGGCTTAGTTTTTGTAGGTTTAGGGATGATGCTGACATAAAGATAAAAAATGTATACGTGGATGAAAAAGGCACGCATTTTGAGATAATGGATGTAAGTTTTACGATACCTGTTTTGAGTGTAGGTATAGCAGAAAGCGTTGGAGCAGCTGTTGGAGTGCTTTCATCTTTGGATATAGATTGGAGGGAGTTAAAAGATAAATTTGAGAGTTTTAAAGGGGTACAAGGAAGGATGCAACTTATAGACAAAGGCTTTTTGAAAATAGTGGACGATACTTACAACGCAAACCCCGCCTCTATGAAAAACGCTATTGTTACTCTTGATAGTTTTAAGGCTTTTAATAAAATAATAGTCCTTGGAGACATGCTTGAGATGGGGGCATATTCAAAAGCTCTACATGAAAAAGTAGGGGCGATGCTAAAAGCTTCTCATATAGACACGATATATCTTTACGGTAAAGATATGAAATACGCTTACGATGTTTTGAGATTTTCCAACAAAGAAGTTTTTTATTTTGAAAATCAAGAGGAGCTTTCTTCTTATCTTGTTAAAAGCCTAAAACAAAAAACCGATAATACGATGTTGCTTGTAAAAGGTTCTAGAGGTATGTATATGGAAAATGTTGTAAGAGAGCTTGTAAATAGGTTATAATATAGACTTATAACGGAGGTACATATGGAAGACTTAGGAAAAGATGAAGTGGTGGTAGGAAGATATATAGTAAAAACACAAAAGTATTACTATTCAAAAGATCACGTATGGGTTTTGGTAAAAGGTAATATTGCGAGGGTAGGTATAACAGATTACGCTCAGTTTCAAGTGGATACTATAGAAGAAATAAAACTTCCGAGCATTAGCGATTATTTTGAGCCCCAAGATGTAATATGTAGGATAGAAGGTTTAAAAGGTATGTTTGAAGTGTTATCCCCTATAACTGGCACAGTAGAAAATACAAACTCTTACGTAGAAGACAACCCCACCATAGTAAACGAAGATCCTTATGAAGAGGGATGGCTTGTAGAAATTAGAATGTCAGATCCCCTCGAGATAGAGGACTTGATGAGCCCTGATGATTATATAGAATACTTAGAAGAAATTATAAGAGAAGAGACCGGCTCTATAGGAATAATACACTCACCAGACATATTAGAGGAAGAACCTTTAGAAGATATTCCAGAAGACGAGCTTGGCTACGAGGAAGAGCATTAGTTTAGTTTAAAAATTCCTTCATTTAATTTTTCATTATAAAAGCCTAAAACTTTTATGTACAAAACACCTTTTTTGGGCATATATACGTAAAAAGATTTTGGTGTGAGGGTTTTATCTAGCTTTAATATCACGTAGTCTATATCTTTAAAAGGCTTGGCTCTTGGTATAAAAAGCACTTCGTAATAACCATCTTGATAAGAGGTTAAGATGGGTCTAAAGATATCTTCTATGTTTTCGTTCAATACGCTAAGACCTTTTATCTCCTCGTTCTTTCCTTTTGATGTATAGGTATAGGCTGAGCTTTTATTGTAAAGGGTGGTGTTTTTGCCATTGTAGAGTATAACAAATTGGTTGGGCTTTTTGTAGGTTATTTTTATCTTAAAAGGTGGTTTGTTTTCTATGTAGGCGTCTCCATAAGAGATTATAGGACTTGTATAACCTACTGGATAAAACCTTTGTTCAAAATCTATTTTTACAATACTCATATGTTTTAATTTAGATAAAAATTTATTCACAACATCATCGGCGGCAAACGTTAAAGATATCAAAAATATATTTAGTAATACTATATATTTAAAGCGCATGAAACCTCCTTAAAAATCCAGACAATATATCAAACCAAGCGTAAAGCTCTTCAAATCTCAAGCTTTCTATATTATCGTATTTCGTATTTGATATGATGCAAGGGTAAGACCCAAACATGAGCGTTTTAATATCTTTACTCTTAAAAGGTGCGTGCAGAAAAGATAGTGTGTTTGATTTTAAAAAAAATACATTTTGATTTAGGCTTTTAACATATTTGTAAAACTTATCGCCCATATAAATGGCGTTTTCACCGTAAGCATCTTCGTAAAAATAGCTTTTGTTGGTCCATCCCATATTAAATATTGATATCGCATAATAAACGTACTTATGTTTTTTGTCTATATGCTTATGTATCCCTTCAAAAGTCTTGTCGTCTTCTGTGAAAAAAAACCTAAATTTAAAATCGCTGTTGTAAGTTTTACAAAAAGACTTAGCTAATCCAAGGCTTAAAGCTATAGAGGAGGCGCTGTATATAGCTCCCTGGCTCTCTTCTTTTGAGCCTATAGATGTAATAATATATACAATTGGACCTCTTCCTATATCAAAAAAAATATTTTCTACAACCCCTTGCTCCTCTTTTTCCGGAACCAAGCTTATGTAAGTTAACTCATCAACGTATTCTAAATCTTTCTGGCTTATAGAAAAAACTGGCATATCGTAATTAAATATTCTCTGATAAAAGGATATGCTACAATCAGCAATAGCAAATATAACCCCTTTTGGTTTTAGAGAGTTTATCTTATCCTTGTAAAGGTCTATATCTACTATGTCTTTTAACAAAATCACAGGTATGTATCCGTCTAGGGTATTTATATGCCTTAGCTTTTCTACTTCTAAAAGCAGCGTTTTACCCTCTATGGGCTCTTTAAACTCGTTTAATATATTTAACGTTACAAGTTTTTTGGCTTTTAAAAGCAAAGCAGACGTAGAGGTCTTTATATTGACCTCTTCAACATTTAAAGGTAAATTGTTTTTGATAGCAAACTCTTTTATGAAGTTCTTAGTGTAATTTGCCCCAAAAGAGCCTATATTCCTTGGATATTTTGATATTTCATCGCATACATCTTTTATAAACCTATGTGTCATATACTGGTGTAAGCCAGTGTCTATATCTTTCAACGTTTCCTCTTACAGCATCAAAGTACAATTTTTGAAGCTTTTGAGTTATAGGTCCTATATTTCCATCACCTATAGGTCTATTATCTATCATGATTACTGGGGTTATCTCGGCGGCAGTACCCGTTAGAAATACCTCGTCGGCCATATATAGCTCGCTTCTTGCTATGGACCTCTCCTCTACTTCTAAAAAAAGCTCATTTTTGGCAAGCTTTATAATGGCCCTTCTTGTTATACCTTCTAATATCCCTTCGCTAAAAGACGGTGTTATAAGCTTTTTACCTCTTATTATGAAGATATTTTCGCCAGAACCTTCTGCTATATTGCCTTGCTCGTTTAGGAGTATAGCCTCATCGTATCCAGACATCAAAGCTTCGGTTTTGGCTAAGGCGCTGTTTACATAAGCACCGGCCACTTTCCAACGAGACGGTATAGAGTTGTCAGGATTTCTTTTCCAAGAAGACACTTTTGCATGAATACCCTTTGAAGTATCCAAGTATCTTCCAAACTTATAAGTATATATAGCTATCTCTGGCGTGAAATCTTTAAGCTTAGGGGTGAGCGCCAAATCTTTAAAATATACAAAAGGCCTTATATAAGTATCTTCTCTTATTTCGCTTTTTCTTAAAATCTCTTTTGTGATTTCTGTCAGCTCTTCCGGGGTTTTGTTTAAGTTCATAAACATGGCTTTTGCGTTTTTTAAAAGCCTAGCGTAATGCTCATTTGAAAAAAGTATATAAAGCTGTTTGTGTTCTTCGTTGTAATAAGTGCGTATACCTTCAAAAACTATAGTCCCATAGTGTATAGAGTTAGTTTTAATATTTAAATTTGCTTGCTCCACTGGTATTATGTTTCCTTCAAAATAAGCGTAGTCCATTAACCACCTCTTAAAAAATCAAAATAAAAATGCCGAAGGTGGGACTTGAACCCACATGCCCTTGCGGGCGGGGGATTTTGAGTCCCCTGTGTCTGCCATTCCACCACTTCGGCTAGTTAATATAATATCATATAGAGTCTTTATAAGTCAATGATTTCATAAAAGCTTTTTAAAATAAAATCTGGTTTGGTATCTTTTAGCTTCACATAGCCCCAGCTTGCAAGAGCGCTTTTGCAGTATGAATTTTTGGCACTTTCTATGTCAGCGTAAGTATCTCCTATTACGATGGCGTTTTCCGGATGGACGTTTAGTTGAGCTAAGGTTTTTAGTATTGGTACAGGTGATGGTTTTCTTTCGTTGTAGGTTTCTGGACCTACTATACATTCAAAATAGTGTTCTACGTTTAGGGCTTTTAATATAATAGTGCTTAATTCTAGCGGTTTGTTTGAAACTACGGCGATTTTTTTGTTTTTTGATTTTAAAAGCTCTAAAACTTCTTTTGCACCGTTAAAAAGCTTTGTATGTTTTATCGGTTCTTGGGCATAATAAGATTTAAATATTTGTATAGCCCTTTCCAAATTATTTTCGTCTTTTAAAAGTCCTTTAAGAAGCTCTCTCGCCCCAGAACCTATATATTTTCTTATCTCTTCTTTGGGTTTTTCCTCAAAGCCTAACTCTTTCAAAGTCTTGTTGGCAGCAGACGCTATGTCTTCCAAAGAATCTATCAAAGTGCCGTCTAAATCAAATATGTATCCTTCAAACCTCATCAAAGCTCCTCTTTGTACCAAAAAGATATGGCGCTATCTCCATATATTCTTTTGTCTTTTGAGCCAAAATCTAGTTTTGAACTGTGCTCCAATATAAAAAGCCCGCCTTCTGAAAGGACGTTTTTAACAAGGTGAATAAGCTTTTCATAATCTGAAAACTTGTAAGGAGGGTCTGCAAACACTATATCAAATTGCTCTTTTGTGGTTTTTAAAAAAGCCAAAGCATCTTTTTTGATAAATTTTATATCTTTGGTTTTTAAGTTTTTAGAAGAAATATCAACAGCTACCGGCTTTGCACCCCTATTTTTAGCCTCTAACGATATCACCCCGCTTCCTGCAAAAAGCTCCAAAAAACTAAGCCCTTCTATATCCCCAAGTATGTTAAAAAGGGCCATTTTTAGCATTGAGGACGTTGGTCTATAAGACATTAGACTATTATATCATTTTAAAATCCCAAAACTAATTATCAAAAGATAATTTATAATATTTGCATGGAAAAATTGTTAGATATCGTAAAAGAATCTTTTACAAACAGCATAGAAACTAAAAAAGCTTTTTTAGAAATGTATAAAGATAGGATAGTGGAAGTGGGGCTTATTATGGCTAGGGCCCTTATGGACGGCAACAAAATACTGTTTTTTGGTAACGGGGGTTCTGCGGCGGATTCACAGCACCTGGCGGCTGAGATCGTAGGTCGCTACAAAAAAGAAAGAAAGGGTCTTCCTTCTATAGCGCTTACCACAGATACTTCTATACTTACAGCCGTTGGCAACGATTATGGGTTTGATGTGATATTTGAAAGGCAGATAGAAGCCCTTTGTATGCCTGGGGATATAGCTGTTGGAATATCCACATCTGGAAACTCTCCAAACGTCATAAAAGGGCTCATGAAAGCTCACGATATGGGAGCTACCACAATAGCTTTTAGCGGCAAGCAAGGGGGCAAGGTGGTGGATATAGCCCATTATAGTTTTATAGTACCCTCTTACGATACAGCGAGAATACAAGAATGTCATATTACCCTTGGTCATACTCTTTGTGAAATCATAGATGAAGTTGTAAATGAAAATTCAGCTATGGCCTAACGTACTTTTATACCCTTTATTGTTTCTTATTTTTATTTTGTTTTTTGCTTTTAGCAACAATAAAATCCATAAAACTAAGATAAAAGACGGTTTTTACAAAATAGAAGGAAAGGTCCTAAAACCAAAGGAAGTAGAAATATTAAGTCCAAAGCACTTGGAAGGTAAAATCGTAAATTTAAACATAAAACTCCCAAAAGATAGCTACGTAAGAGGTTATATAAAGGTAAAAAACGGCGTTGTAAAGACATCCAAAGATTTCCTAGAGATATATGAAAGCAAAAGTGTTAAAACAAATCTAAAAGATATTCTTAAAAACAGGTTTAAAAGCACTACAGAAAACGATTGGTCAAAGGATATAGGATTGGCGCTTCTTTTTGGAGAAGGTACAAAAGCCCTGCCAGAAGACCTTCTAACAAGTTTTTCTGTAAACTCTTTGATATTTTTACTCATAATGTCTGGTATCCACATAGATATGATTTTTAGAAATCTCTCAAAGCTATTTTTTGGTGAGCATAAAGAAGTGTTTGCGCTTTTAATGTTAATTTTGTATGTAGGTATTTTTATGGAACACGGGGCTCCCATAATAAGGGCTGTTAGCTATCTAACGGTGGGCGTTTTGTTAAAAGCCCTATACAGGTATACAAATCCCATAAAGCAATTTTTTGTATCTGGGCTAATGAGCCTATGCTTTAACGCTTCTTTTTATAAAAGCGTTGGTTTTTGGCTTTCAATGATAATAACCTTTTATATTTTGATATATCTAAACACCATAGATATACCAAAAACATTTTTAGGAAAACTGATGCTTTCCTCTGAGCTTTCTCTTGTGGCTATACTTAGTTCTATGTTTATAATCTCAAAGCTTGGCCCTATTTCTTTTTTGGCGGTGTTTGTGGTGCCGTTTTTACTGATTATCGTAGAAATATACCTTGTTTTAGGGCTTTTAAACATATTGACGATATTTTCTTTACCAACATTTTACATACCTTTAAACAAGATAGCCTATTATTTTGGGGATTTGGTATATAATTTGAACTTAAAACCAATGTATTTTAAAATACCTGTTTATTACGGTATTTTGTTTGATATAACGTTGCTTTTTGCCATTTTTCTTATAAAAGATAGGATATTGAAGATATTTTCTATGGTAGTCCTTTTTGGAATAGCCTATACAATGTGGGGTTTATAAAAACTCTTTTAGTGTAGAAGTGAGTATATCTAAACCCTCTTCTATTTCTTCTTTTGTGATTACAAGGGGTGGAAGCATCCTAAGGACGCTGGTGGCAGTGCAGTTTATCACTAAGCCTCTTTTGTGAAGTTCGTTGGATATTTCCTTGCAGTCTTTTTTTATATCAAGTCCAAGCATCAATCCTTTTCCTTTTAAAAGCCCAAAATGTTCCAAAGCTTTTCTAAAAATTACCTCTTTTGATGGTATTTGTTCCATCAAAGAAGGTATTTCATCTAAGGTTATAGAGGCTGCCATACAAGATAGGGCGTTTCCACCAAAGGTTGCCCCGTGAGTACCTACACCAAAGGACTCCGCTACCTCGTCTTTGGCAATCACCGCTCCTATTGGAAGTCCAGAGCCAAGTCCTTTTGCCATCGTGATTATATCTGGTTTTATACCAGCATGCTGATAGGCAAAAAACTTACCAGTACGCCCCATGCCAGCTTGAACCTCATCAAGTATGAGAAGGACGTTGTTTTCTTTGCACAAGTTCTCAAGGGCTTTTAGAAAATCTAAATTGGCTTCGTTTATACCACCCTCTCCTTGTATAGCCTCTATCATTATGCCTGCCGTTTTTTCTGTTATTAGGCTTTTAACAGAGTCTATATCGTTAAACTCTGCATAGTCAAAACCATCAAGCATTGGTTCAAAGCCTTGGTGTAGGTTTGGTCTTGGAGTGGCTGACAAAGAGCCCATCGTCCTCCCGTGAAACCCACCTTTAAATGTGATAATCCTATACTTGTCTTGACCTTTATCTTTGAAGTATTTTCTTGTCAGTTTTATAGCGGCTTCGTTGGCCTCAGTACCGCTGTTGCAAAAAAATACCTTCCCGCTCTCACCAAAAAAGCTTATAAGCTTTGACGCTACCTCTTCTTGCCAAGGGTTTTCGTATAGGTTTGAAGTATGTAATATATTGTCTATCTGATTTTTAAGGGCGTTTTTTAGCTTTTGATGTGAGTATCCAAGGGTGTTTACCGCTATTCCAGATAAAAAATCTATATACCTTTTACCATTTTTATCAAATAGACAAGAGTTTTCACCCCTTACAAAAGCAATATCTTTTCGTGGGTATGTGTTCATTAAAAACATAATTTAAACTTCTTCTTTTTTGGGTTTTTGTTCTTTCTTGGGCTCTTCTGTTGGTTTGGTTTGAGGAGTAGGATTGTTAGAGCTATATATGGCTTCTCTTACTTTCTTCTCAATTTCTTTCGCCAAATCCTTGTTTTCGCTTAAGAAGGTTTTCACTTGTTCTTTACCTTGACCTATCTTTGTATCTTGATAACTGTACCAACTTCCGCTTTTTTGGATTACACCCATATCTATAGCCACGTTTATAAGATCGCATATTTTACAAACGCCTTCTCCAAAGTAAACTTCGTATTCTCCTTCTTGGAAAGGTGGTGCCACTTTGTTTTTTACTACCCTAACTTTAGCACTATACCCTATTTTGTTGTCTCCACTTTTTATATCGCTTGTCTTTCTCACTTCAAGCCTCATATCCGCAAAAAACTTTAAGGCTCTTCCGCCGGGTGTAGTTTCTGGATTTCCATACATTTGCCCTATTTTTTCTCTTATTTGGTTTATAAAAATAAGCGTTGTGTTTGATTTGTTGGTGGCACCCTTTAGCTTTCTCAAAGCCTGAGACATGAGCCTTGCTTGCTTGCCCACTTGAGCATCGCCCATCTCTCCTTCAAGCTCGTCTTTTGGTACTAAAGCTGCCACCGAGTCTACTACTATAATATCAACGGCGTTTGAGTTTATAAAAGTATCTGCTATTTCAAGAGCTTGTTCTCCGTAATCTGGTTGAGATATATACATGGCATCTAAATTTACACCAAGCTTTGCGGCATATTTTGGGTCTAAAGCGTGTTCTGCATCTATGAAAAGTGCAATACCGCCTTCTTTTTGAGCTTCTGCTATGGCATATAACGCTAGGGTGGTTTTACCAGCCGATTCTGGTCCAAAAACTTCTATTATCTTACCTCTTGGAAGTCCGCCTACACCCGTGGCTTTATCTACAGATAAAATACCAGTAGGTATAACGTTGATAGACTGCTTTTCGTAAGCGGCTTTCATGGGCATTACGGCACCTTTGCCGTATTTTTTCTCTACTTGTGTAAGAGTCGCCTCTAAGGCTTTCTTCTTTTCTTGGTCCATATTTACCTCTTTATCAATTTGCGTCTACTATCTTTGGCACTTCAAACATGTTTAGGCGTTTTGAAGGGGCGTTTAAAAGCACTTTTTCCACATCTAAAGACGGTTCTGGCTCATCTTCTCTTAGAGGAGTTGAGCTTGTGTACTCCTCTTCTAAAAGCGATTCGCTCACTTCGTTTAGCTTGTTTACAAGCTCCAATATATTTTTCATCTGAGAAGCAAAAAACTCCACCTCGTCTTCTTTTAATTCCAACCTAGAGAGTTTTGCTATCTTCACTACCTCTTCTTTAGTAATACTCATAAATATTATTATACCATTTTAAGGCTTTTAAAAATAAACATTTTAAGCAAATTAAAAGGCACAAACATGAAAAATATGTAAAGGTCTATGGCAAAAACAACTTCTAAAGGTAAGCTCTTCATTAAAAATCCGTAATATGCCATAAGGTTTGAACCTACTATTGCAAAAAGCATGGAAAACAAAAGCGCCGTTGAAGGTCTGTGGCCAACGCCAAAACCTCTTTCTCTTACAGAGAATATACTTATAGGTATAGTAAGCACTAGAGCAAGAAATGTCAACGTTTTTAGGCTTTTGATATCAAGGTGAAATAATATATGACCAAAGATGTATATACCGCCCACAATCCACAATACGCTAAAAATACCAAACATAAAAGATACTATAGATATCTTCTTTATATCCCATTTGTCTGGTTTTTGAGAATATCCAACGTTGTCGGTAGCCAAAGAAAGCGTAAGAAAGTCGTTGTAAAAAAACATAGCTATTATCATCTTTGTAGTGAGCATGAAGTCTTTATCTATTAAGAAAAATGAAAATATCGTAAGCACTATGGCAAAAACCCTTATAGTCTTTGAGAATACGTATGTTAAAAGCCTTTGATATATCTTTCTTGAAACTATGATAGCAGATACTATGTTTATAAGTCCTTCGTCTGTTAAAACCACCGAAGCAGCAGCCTTTGCCACATCTGTGGCGTTTGACACTGCAATACCAAAATCAGCTTGTTTTAAAGCAGGAGCGTCGTTTATACCATCACCCGTCATACCCACTATATGGTTCATCTTTTGATAGGTTTTTACGATTTTAAACTTATCCTCTGGCAAAACCCCCGCAAATACCCCGCAAGATTCTTTTATATCTTTTGCCTCGCAAACATCGCCTTCTATTCCCACCAAAGATGCTATATGACTTGCAGTTTCCTTGGTGTCCCCTGTTATCATCTTTACGCTCACACCAAGGTTTTTTATTTTTTCTATCAGTTCTTTAGAATCCTCTCGTGGTGGGTCTGAAAAGCCTATAAAACCTACCAATTCTTTTTTGCTATCCTTTTCTATCCACACCGCCAACACCCTTAGCCCCATGCTTGCCATGTCTTTGTATAGCTTTTCTTGTTCTTCGTTTTCTATGGGAGCTACTTTTGGCGAGCCTTTGTATATGTCTATCTCTTTTCCATCTTTTTTTATTTTTGCTGTTGAGTATTTTTTTGACGGGTCAAAAGCTTCAAAATCCTCTCTTTCTATTTTGTAGCAATCGTCTTTTAAATAGCTAAATATAGCCTCTTCTATAGGGTCTTTTTGCTTTGGGTCTGAAGCTAAAGCGCTATAGCACATCACGTCTTTTTCGGTATATTGATTAACTGGGGTTATCTTATCCACCGTTATTTTGTTTTTTGTAATGGTGCCTGTTTTATCGGTACAAAGTATATCCATAGAGGCAGCAGATTCAATAGCGGAGAGCTTTGTAGTAAGAACACCGTTTTTAGCAAGTTCTTTTGCGCCAAGGGCTGTAGAAAGGGTAAAAGCAGCGGGTAAAGCAGCGGGGATTATAGGAAGTAGCATTACTACAAGTATAGGCAACACGTTTCCTAAATCAAAACCTCTTTTTATAGAAAGCCAAAAAAGTATGATTATAAGAAAAACACCAAACAAAAATAAGTATTTGACAAGCTCAAAAACCACCACTTCAAGCTGGGTTTTAGTTTTCGCCTCTTGGACTAGCTTTGCCGATTTTCCAAAAAACGTATGTTCTCCTATGTTTATCACCTTGCCTATAGCTTCTCCTCTTACCACAAAAGAACCCATATAAGCGATATCTTTTGCTTTTAGGCTTTTAGGAAGAGATTCTCCTGTAATGCTTGATTGGTCTACAGATATAGCCCCCTCCAATATCTCAACATCGGCAGGCACGGCAAATCCGCTTTGTAAAAGCACGATATCATCTATAGTCACATACTTTGCATCTATCTCCTTCCAAACTCCGTCTCTTAACACTTTTGCTTTTATGTTTAGATGTTTTTTTAAAAGCTCTAAAGCGTTTTGAGCGCTAAGCTCATGCCAAAAAGACACCGCTCCGTTGAAGATAAGAAGCACAAATATAGCTACTGTGTCTGGATACTTTTTTAACAAAAACGTCAATATTCCAGTAAATTCTAAAAGCCAAGGTATAGGACCCCAAAACTTCTTCAAAAACAAGAGCCACGGGGCTTCCTTTTTCTCTTCTATCTCATTGAGACCATACTTTCTTATATTTTCTTTAGCTTGTTCTTCCGTTAAACCTTTGTAATCCTCCATCTAGGCTTATTTTATCACAAACTTTTAAACTTCGTTCTCTTCTTCTTCGTAATCAAACGTTTTATTTGGTTCTTCTCCTGGGTCGTAAACAAACATCCAGATAAAATATACTACTATACCAACGAGCGTAACGGCACCTACTATCTCAGAAATACCCATAGAAAACCTCCTTTGAGGTTATGTTATCCTTTATTATGAAAAAAGTCAATGATTTTATTTTAAAAAGGTAGTATCTTTGCTAGAAATCTCGCCAACCACCCTGGTTGTGAGCCGTTTACAAGATAGCCATGCCCTTGATATAAAATCTCTAAGTTTGCTATATCTTGGCTTGGTACCGTATCTGTATTGTCTATATCTTGAGGCCTTACAATACCCCTTAGTGTAATCACCCTCTCTACGTTGTTAAGGTATATGATTTTATGCCCTTCTATAAGAAGGTTGCCGTTTGGATAGACTCTTTTAACATAAGCCGTGATAGTGGTGGTAAAAACACCGCTTTGGGATTCGGTGCCTTGGGCTTTTTGCTGAATATTTGAATTTGCGCCTACTCCTAAATTCCTTAACGTGCTAGACGGCAAGCCAAAAAAGGATGATATTGCATTGTTAAAAGTACTAGAGCGTTGAGTTTGGTCTGATATGCTCTCTACTGCGTTTACACTCTCTGACACAAGAATATGCACCAAATCACCTACTGCAAAAGCCCTTTGGTCGCTGTAAAGATTTGCCATAGGGCTGTCTGGTGTATAAAGGCTACCCTTTGATACATAATTAACTTTTGAAGGTGGTGCTGAATAGGGTAAATATTTCAAGTGGTGAGGCGTTGATGCACAGCTGTTTAATATGAAAATACTAAAAGCAAAAAACAAAAACTTTCTAAACTTCATTTTTTAGATTATATCATGTTTTCTAAAAATCTTACATGATGCTCACTTTTCTTAAACTCTGTGGTATCTAAAAGTTTTTTGTGTAGCTCTAAGTTTGATTTTAACGAAGTCCCTTCTATTTTGGTCTCTTCTACGGCTCTTTTTATACGTCTTATAGCCTCTTCTTTGTCTTTCCCGTAAGCTACTATTTTAGCCAACAAGGAATCGTAGTATTGAGGTACGCTATACCCTTGATAAAGATGCGTATCCACCCTAACGCCAAAACCACCTGGTAATCTAAGCTTCTCAACCACACCTACAGAAGGCATAAATGTAATAGGGTCTTCGGCATTTACCCTACACTCTATGGCAAAACCTTTGGGCTTTATAGAATCTATATCAAGCTTCCCATCGTCCGCTATTAAAAGCTGATAAGCTACTATATCAACACCTGTAGTCATCTCTGTAACAGGATGCTCCACTTGTATACGTGCATTCATTTCTATAAAGTAAAAATTACCATCCGCATATAAAAACTCTACAGTCCCAGCCCCTACATAGTTTATGGCTTTTGCAAACCTAACAGCGTATTCGTACAAAATCTCTCTTTCGCTATCTGATATGGAAGCAGAGGGAGCTTCTTCTATGATTTTTTGATGCCTTCTTTGTAAAGAGCATTCTCTTTCTCCTAAGGTTATAACCTTTTCACCATCTGAGAGTATTTGCACCTCTATATGCTTTGGATTTATGAGGTATTTTTCTATGTATACCCTTTCATCCCCAAAGGCATTTTTGGCTTCTGTCATTGCCGTTTGCATTGTTTCTAAAAGCTCTTTGTCGTCTCTTACTATCCTAATGCCTCTACCACCACCCCCAGCTGCCGCTTTTAAGACTACAGGGTATCCTATGCTGTGGGCTATCTCTTTGGCTTCTAAAAAAGATACTTCGCCGTCGCTACCTGGTACCACAGGCACACCTACTTTTTTAGCCACATCTTTAGCCTTTACCTTATCCCCGCTTAACTCTATCACCTCTGGAGGCGGACCCACAAACTTTATGTTGCTAGCTTGCACTATATCGGCAAAGGTCGGGTTCTCAGACAAAAAACCGTATCCTGGATGTATGGCGTCTACTTTAGAAACCTCTGCCGCTGCCATTATAGAAGGTATGTTTAAGTAGCTATCAGATGCTTTTGGAGGACCTATACATATGGCCTCATCCGCCATTTCCACATGTAGAGAGTTTTTATCGGCTTCTGAATAAACAGCCACTGTTTTAATACCCATTTCTTTGGCAGTTCTTATAATCCTTAAAGCTATCTCACCTCTATTTGCTATAAGAAGTTTTTTAATCATAGGTTTATTTGTATGAGCTTTTCTTTGGAAGTTTTACCAGCTTTTATAAAGATGCTTGACTTAGGAACATCAAGAAAATCAGAAAGAACGTCCACAAGCTCATCGTTTGCTTTACCGTCTATCGGTGGAGATTTTAGACAAACCTTTATATATCCGTCCTCTATTCTCTCCACCGATACATTCTTTGAGTTTGGCTTTACTTTTACTTTTAAAATCATTAAACTCTTTTAAACTCTTTGGGTAATTCTCTTGGTTCTACCCCGATGTACTCCGTCTCCTCTTCTTCGTTTAATCTCTTGCTGAAAGGTTTCTCTTTGGTAAGCTCTTCATATACATGAGCTACAAGCCCTGGGACTCTTCCTATGATGAAAAACCCTTTTCCTAATCTCCAATCAAAACCCATCTCGGAAGCCACTGCAGCTATTGCACCATCAACATTTAAAACGAGCTTTTTACCCTTTTGTTTAAATATCTCTTCTTCTACTTTTTCAGCAAAAGCACAATATTTATCGTAAAAGCCCAAAGATTTAGCTATATCCATGAGCCTTTTTGTCCTTGGGTCAAACTCTTTGTAATACTTATGGCCAAAACCAGCTATAGGCTTTTTGCTATCTAAATATCCTTTTACCAGTTCTTCTACGTTTTTATCTATGTTTTCTTGCATAAACTTCATAGCATCTTCTAAAGCACCGCCGTGGGCAGAACCAAACGTAGCCACACCAGCCGCCACTCCAACGTTTAACGTATTACCACCAGAGGTGACTGCCCTTGCAGCTATAACAGAAGGAGGAGCTATGCCGTGGTCTATCACAGATACAAAAATAGCATCCATCATCTTTGCTTCTTTTTCCGACGGTAATTCACCTTTTAATATAAGATATATAGCTTGTGAAAAGCTTAAATTGCCAACCAAATCAAGTAGCTTATAACCTCTTATATAGGTGTCTTCTCCTTTGTGCAACGTTATACCAGTGCGCCACTTCTTTTCCATCTATACCTCCTAAGTTTTAAAAATGAACATCACAAGTTTGCTCATACTCTATAAGCTCTTTTATATGAGCGTTTTCTCCGCAAAGAGGACAAGATTTATCTTTTCTTAGGTTTACTTTTCTAAAATCCATAGACAAAGCATCCATTATAAGAAGTTTGCCAATCAAAGGTTCTCCGCATCCTATTACAAGCTTTAAAGCTTCTGTAGCTTGTATAGCACCCATTATACCACCAATGGAACCAAGTATGCCAGCCTCTTGGCAAGTAGGCACCAATCCTGGAGGTGGAGGCTCAGGAAACAAGCATCTATAACAAGGAGAATTTTCTTTGTCTTCGTAGTTAAACACGGTTATTTGACCTTCAAACCTAAGCATTGCCGCAGATACAAGCTTTTTACCTAAGAAATAGCAAGCATCGTTTATTAAAAATCTTGTAGGAAAGTTGTCAGTACCATCTAGTATTATATCGTAATCCTTTATTATGTCCATCACGTTGTCTTTGTTTATCATGGTATTGTAAGTTATTACGTTTACGTCTTTGTTTAGGGCTTTTACCGTCATAGCAGCCGATTCTACCTTTGGCATACCCACTCTATCTTCTGTGTGTATTATCTGCCTTTGTAAATTTGAATAATCTACTTTATCAAAATCCACTATACCAAGCGTTCCAACACCGGCCGCCGCTAGATAATATATGGCAGGTGAGCCAAGCCCACCGGCTCCTATCACTAAAATCTTTGCCTGGCTTATCTTTTTTTGACCAACACCACCTACTTCAGGCAGTATTATATGTCTTGCATATCTTTTAATCTGCTCTTCAGTAAAATCAAACATACTTCAGCTCCTTCAAGGTCTTGGCCTTTCTATAGTTATATCCATGCTGTTTGCATGTCTTGTGATGTTTGTTACATAAAGGTCTTCTTTTTCTGGCACCAACACCACCACCACCGTATCCTTACCGTTTTGAACTATCAACTTGCCAAGCACCTCTTTACCAAAGTAAACTGGTTTGACAGTTCTAGCTATAGGATGCTTTATCCTTCTTGTGAAAAATACATCTATGATACCTATCCTTCTTCCATCTACAAATTTTGTATGATAATCGTACTTCTTTATAGAACCGTAAGCTTTTGGAAATTCCAAAGAGGCCACTTCCTTGTATACGTTTTGCGGTGTTTTGCTTACCTCTTTCTTTGGTTTTGGAGCAGGTTGTAGTTTTGTAACCTCTTTTTGTGGTTTTGGAGCAGGTTTTTGGGGCGCCATACCCTCTATATACGCCGATATGGTGATAGGTTCTGATTTCGTATATATAAGGTTTACTTTTGCTACACCGTTTATAAAATCTTCCGGAGGTATAACATCTGGTATAAGCTTTCCTGTACCACTTGCTATAAGGTGAACAGGTTTACCTACTATATTGTAATTTCTTATCACTTGACCATCTTGGTCGTAAGCTGTAACGTAAACTTCAAACGGCTCACCAGCAACTATAACTTTTTCTGGAATCTCTACTTTAAATCTTGATGGTTTTGGCGGGTACAAATCCACATAGTATTGCCCGCTGGCTACCTTTCTGTTGTTTATCTCGTAAGCATCTATAGCAACTTTAGAAGGTGTATCGTATCTTAGGATTATATTGGCTACACCGTTTTTAAACTTATAATAGTGTATCGTATAAGGAAGTGTGCCAGTTGGCGTTTTAAGCTCTACCACAACATCGCTACCTATAGAAGCGTAATTTTTAACTACGTTTCCATACTTGTCTAGGGCTATCACCTTTGCCACAAAGTCCCTACCTGCTTCTACCGTAGAAGGTGCTTCTATAGCAAATTTGTACACGGGGCCGTTTACTACCTTTATACTTACTACAGATAGCATGCTACCAGTGGCTTCATTTTTTATAGGCACCGGATAAGAGCCTTCTAATATGGACAGCGTAGCGACTCCTGCTTTTGTATCCTCTATCGTTATACTTAACGATCCATCTTTAAAATCTTTTGATGAAAAAAGAGCTGGGTCTACGGATAGCTCACTGGTGCTTCTAACTAAAAACTTTTTATCGTAGTAAGAAAAGTTCTTTATAAAGTTTCCATAGGCATCCATTGGTCTTAACGTAAACGTCACCTTCTGTCCAGCAGTAATGTATGTAGGTATGTAAGCGTCAAAGTAAGAAAAATTGCCGGGTTTTACATAAACTTGCTCAGCTTTTACAAAACCGCTACTTACCAATATACCCATAAGTAATAAAAATAGATACGCTTTGATAATTTGTCTATGGCTTCTCATAGTCTACCTCCTAGTAAATATTATAACAATTTTTGAAAATAAAAATTTAAAATGCAATTTCATGTAAAATATTAGAATGATAAAGATAATTGAGCCTAGGTTTACAGAAGAGGAGGCAAAAGTCTTATCGGACATAGTATTATCTGGGTATATCACCAGAGGACCATGGACAAAAAAGTTTTCTGAGGCTTTTGCAGAGTTTTTGGGCGTAAATAAAGTTTACACCGTATGCTCTGGCACCGCTGCTTTATACGTAATACTAAAAGCTTTAAACGTGGAAGGTAAACATGTGATAGTACCAGCCCTTAGCTTTATGGCTACCATAGATACTGTGCTACTGGCGGGTGGCATACCAGTGGTGGTGGACGTAGATGAGTATTATACGATGGATCCAAATCAGCTTGAAGATGCTGTTAAAAAATACAACCCAATTTGCATAATACCTGTTCACCTATATGGTGGAATGGCAGACATGGATTCTATAATGGAAATAGCAAATAGATATAATATATATGTATTAGAAGATGCCGCTCAGGCACACGGAGCTTCTTTAAAAGGTAAGATGGCAGGGGCTATTGGACATATAGGGGCTTTTAGTTTTTACGCTTCTAAAAATATACCAATGGGAGAAGGCGGTGCTATATCCGTTTCGGATGAACACATATCAAAAGCCATAAACTCTTTGATAGATTTTGGAGACTCGCCAGCTTTAAACTTAAGGATCACGGAGTTTCAAGCGGCTTTGGGATTTTTAGGGCTTCAAAAACTAGAAGCTCAAAACGACAAACGTATAAAAAATGCAGAGTTTTACAACAAACATTTGAGCGATGAACTTATAAAACCCGCCAAAAGACCAAACTCCAAACACGTTTACCATCTTTATACCTTGAGACATAAGAATAGAGACAACATCATAGAAGCTCTTAAAAAAGAAGATATAGACGCAAGGGTATATTACACTTACACGTTGGCAGGTCTTAGAAACGCTCTTCATCTTCCGCTTGACAAAGCCAATCAATATGTAAAAGAACTTTTTAGTATACCGGTGCACCCTTATTTATCCCAAGAAGATTTGGAAAAAATAGTGCATGTTATAAACAAAAACCTATGATAGGTATAATAGATTATGGCATGGGTAATTTAGGAAGCGTTTTCAAGGCTTTTGATAAAGTAGGTTTAAACCCAAAGATTGTAAAAAGAAAAGAAGAGTTAAAAAACTGCGACAGCCTGTGCCTTCCGGGTGTCGGGGCTTTTAAAGATGCGATGGAAAATTTAAAAAACTTTGAGCTTCTGGACGATATTTTAGGGTTCATAAAAACTGGAAAACCCTTTATAGGCATTTGCCTTGGATATCAGCTTTTATTTGAAAAAAGCTATGAGTTTGGTGAACATGAAGGACTTTCTATATTTAAAGGAGATGTAAGACTTTTCCCTACTGGTGTTAAAATACCTCATATAGGCTGGAATCAGCTTTGGATAGAAAAAAAAGACGGTGTTTTTAAAGACATAAAGGATGGCTCTTTTGTATATTTTGTACATTCTTACTATGTAAATCCTAAAGATAAAAATATCGTTGCCACTTACACAGATTATGGTATTGATTTTGCGTCTTCTATAGAATATGAAAATATAGTGGGTTTGCAGTTTCACCCAGAAAAAAGCCAAGAAGTTGGCCTTAAAATACTTTCTAACTTTAAAGAAAAATATAGGCTGTGAGGTAAGATTATGAGAGTGCTTTATCTTACAAGATGCGCAAACAAGTTTAGCGCTTATGAGGACTTTGATTGCAAGGAAGACCTTTTCAAAGACGGCAAGTTTTCCTTCTTGGAGAAAAAAAGAAGAGAAGCTTTTAAGCTTTTAAAAGCCAAAAAGCCCAAAGAAGGTGGTCCTCTTTGGAGAATTTACAAGGATAAGTTTTGGGAAGGGCTTCATATGTATGTTATGCCAAAAGCTGTAAAAGAAAGGATCTTTGAAAGGACAATTGTCCTACACCCTATCATGGGTATGCTATCTCCAGAAGACAAGGTTTGCAAGTGGGACGTTTCTTGTCAGTATAAGAATATGAGCTTTTGGAAAGAAGATATTTCAAATTACATGTCAAACGATGATTTTCTAGTATTTAACTTTCTGCCGGCATCTTTTGAAAAGTTCTTGCCAAAAGATATAAAGCTTGTGAGTTTTAAATATACGATAAAAGATAGACCTATGAAAGATAGCTCTTTGGCAAAAGCTTATACCATGAGATACATAGTAGAAAAAGATATAACAAGTATAGAGGCTTTTAAAAAGATAAACTTTTTAGACTTTGTGGTAAGCGATATAAAAGAAGAGGGTCAAAATATAGTAGTGCACATGAATTCAGAAGGCAAATATTCTGTTAAAAAAGCAGGTATTATATGAAAATATCCATAGTGGTGCCAATTTACAACGAAGAAGAAAGTGTAGAAACCCTCTATGAAAAGATAACTAAAACAATGGAAAAACTTCCCCATGAGTATGAGATAATAGCCGTAGATGATGGAAGCACAGACAACACGCTAGAAAAACTAAAAGAGCTTGCCTCAAAAGACAAACGCTTAAAAGTAATAAGCTTTAAAAGAAATTACGGACAAACTGCAGCTATGTTTGCCGGATTTCAGCACGCTTCAGGAGATGTAATAATCACGATGGACGCAGACCTTCAAAACGACCCTGCCGATATACCGCTTCTTCTTGAAAAAATGGAAGAAGGCTATGATGTGGTGAGCGGTTGGCGTAAAGATAGAAAAGACCCATTCTTTTCAAGGACTTTGCCCTCTAAGATTGCAAACTACATTATATCAAATGTAACAGGTGTACATCTTCACGATTACGGATGTTCGTTAAAAGCTTACAAAAAAGACATAGCTAAAAATTTTAGACTATACGGAGATATGCACAGGTTTTTACCAGCTTTGGCAAAAGGTTTAGGGGCTAAAATAACGGAAGTCCCAGTCAGCCACCACCCAAGGCTTTACGGCAAATCAAAATATGGCATAGGAAGGACAGTTAGGGTTATACTAGATATATTTTTGGTAAAGTTTTTAAACGAATATATAAACAAACCCCTTTACGCTTTTGGTGGCATTGGTTTTACACTTTTTGGTCTTGGGTTTTTAACTGGACTTTACCTTACTTACGATAAGTTTGTAAACCATCAAGAGATAGGTCAAAGACCACTTTTATTCTTAACGGTACTTCTTATAATATCTGGACTTCAGTTTATATCTACTGGTATAATAGCAGAAGTTATTACAAGGACTTATTACGAATCCCAAGATATAAAACCCTATAGAATAAAGGATGTTATAAACATAGAACCATTAGATGAAGATTAAAATATCTATATCTTTTTTTCTCACTATTCTATTTTTATACGTTTTTTACAAGACGGTAGGGTTTTCGGAGTTTCAAAAAAGTTTTTCAAAGTTAAACATATTTTACATAGGTGTTGGGTTTTTACTTTATTCTGCTAGTTCTTTTTTGAGGGCTTATCGTTGGCACAGTATGATAAAAGATATAAACATGGTGGATTTTTTTCTTATAAACAACGTCCACATATTTCTAAACAACATACTACCAGCTAGGACTGGAGAGTTTAGTTTTTTTTACATGCTAAAAAAACGAGGTATCAACCTCACAAAATCCTTTTGGGTGTTTGCTTTAGCAAGGCTAATGGATGCTTTGGCACTTCTTGGGTTTTTCTTTGGGTTTTTTTTCAAAATATACTTTCTTGTTTTTATAATAATCTTCGGTCTTACAATGGTTTTTTTGCTAAAGCATACCTTGACTTTTTTACCAAACGTTTTTATATTAAAATCCCTAAAACAAAACCTATCCACTCATTTTGAAAGCAAAACAGCCATAAAACTTTACTTTATCTCTGTGATATCCTTTGCTTTTAAGTTTTTAGGCTTTTACGAAATGACAAAAAATATTATCCCTATGGGATTTTTTGATATATTGCCTTCTTACGTGGTGGCAGAGATTAGTTCTATACTACCTATAAACGGGTTTTTAGGGCTTGGCACCTACGAGTTTGGTTTTTCAATACCATCAAAGCTAACAGATATCTCTTTAAAATCTTCCTTAGATTTAGCTTTTATAACCCACGTGTTTTTGCTAATTTCCTCTTCAGTCCTTGGTATTGTATCTTTTTTACTTTTAAAGCTTGAAAACTACGAAGAAAGATAAAGCTCTTCCAACTTTATCACCAAAACACCCGTCAAACACCCAACCCCAAAACTCACAAGCACATCTCCAAGATAGTGAGCAAAAAGAAAAATTCTTGACATACCCACCAACATTGACCAAAGTATTAGATAAAACCCAATTTTCTTGCTTTTAAGATAAAAACTAAACGCCAAAGCGCTGTTTAACAACGTATGACCAGAGGGTATTGATGAATAATCTTTTTGACTTTTAAAAAAATAAAATCCATATATTCCCTTTTTTAGAAAAAGCTCTGGTCTTGCTTTGCCAAGCAAAAACTTAAAAAGCATGATAGTACTATCCGATAACACCAAACAAAGAGATATCAAAAGTATATACTTTCTTAAGCTTTTTACAAAAAAACTAATAAGTATAAACAAAGATGCGATATAAAAAACGATATTGTAATGCCCTACAAAAGATATAAGCTTAAAAATCCCATTAAAAACCTTAAAACTATCTTTGTGAGTATAAAGAAAATACGTTATATCCTTATCAAAGAAAAATATGCTTACAAGCCCAAGCATTATAAGAGATAACCCTATTCTAACCACATATCTATTATAAAATAAACATGCGTAGACAGTCCAAAAAGCAAATTGAAAAACATGCCAGCAAATTTTTTCAAATCATGGTTTTAGCGTTAAAATACCGTCCTCAAAGCCAACGTATAGTCCCAAAAAGATTTTAAAGAATCGTTGCCATTTGCCGTAGCACCTATAAGGCTTGCATTTGGAACTACTCTCGTGGCTTCTAATCCAACGTTTGCATTTAAACCAGATATGTAGTAATCAATAGCTGCACTAAAAAGTCCTATCTTTGCATCGTTAAATCCATTGGTAATTGGGTCTATGTAGTAATTTTTATCCTCATCTTGCTCATATCTAAAGGCTATAGCTGGTTTTCCTATACCTACGTATCTGTCGTATAAAAACTGTGTTTGAAGGTAATATCCTTTTACTTCTGGTTTAGCTACCGTAGTACCTGCTTTTGCATAACCTAAGTCTTTTTGAAGAAGCCATGCCGCTTGAAAGTTTGGCACAAAATCACCAAACTTTTGTTCCCATAGCACATCAAACGTATAGGCTTTTGCTGTGGTGGAAGATGTTTGATTTGCACATATGCTACTTTGATTATTGCTATTTAGCCAAGCCCCGT
>ERZ1669247.132-NODE-132-length-33947-cov-9.734775_pt1 | contig 33947 bp, 33 predicted proteins | sample MGYA00579297_ERZ1669247 | MGnify/ENA primary metagenome ERZ1669247 (study PRJEB41166, sample SAMN08046056) | hot springs metagenome | biome: hot spring; feature: acid hot spring; material: thermophilic sediment; isolation source: thermophilic sediment from acid...
GCCCACCATTCCTAGACCAAATATACACAGCATGGCCATACAACAAATACCTACCGCCAACAGCCATTATATTGCTCGAAGGTTATATACCCGCTGGTGATTCCTGGCTCTCAATGAATAATTACTTATGGCCATTTAACTGCACGGACTTTAGGCTTGCCATTGTTCATGCAATAAACCTAACAGCTTTATTGTACACGTATTACTCGCCGTTGCTGAATACGACGCTGGCGGAGATTTACCTAGGGCCATCAGTTCCTCAATATGCGCCATTCTATAATCCAGATAACCTGCCCATGTACTCATATAACCCGAACCTAGCCATTGAGTATTTAAATGAGTCTGGCTGGGAGTGCGGCTTCTACACAGTACTACCGAACGGTACCGTTATTGGCAATCCCAACGGGCAAAAACTACCGACAGTTCCGCTAACTGTTTCACCACCAGTAACGCCATTAATGGAGGAGCAGCTCGAAATAATAACCCAAGACCTAAACCAAATAGGAATACCAACATCAATAACATACGTAACATCCGCAGAATTCGATACCTGGGTAACCCCAGATGCAACCGCTGCCTTCTTCTATGGCGAGTGGATGCCCGATTGGCCAGACCCAATGTATCAAATAATGTATTCACTGCTTAATGTCGCTAATGGTGGTTTATCAGGAGACCTGGCTTGGTTCAACAACACGATTGTTAATGAGTTGACTGCTGAAATGCCCTTCGTAACGAATGAGACGGAGCAATTACAAATGCTTGCCGAAGTCTACAACATAACATACTGGCAAGCACCATATTACTGGATGCCATTCCCAGAATACTACATGATTGCACAACCATACCTTAAGGGAATAATATGGACATTCGACACCTACTACTACAATACCATGTATTATCAACCAATCACACTATACGTAATAACCTACAGTAATGGTACACAGGTCATTCAATACAGCAACGAAACAACAATCAACATAACCAACACGTAATAACCCATTACCTTTGATTTCATTTAAAATCTTTCTTATACAATTAAAATAGTTACTTTAAGACTCTCCTCATTATTCGTAGTATATTTTCTCCAGTTACTTTTGCTATTTCGTTGTCGCTGTAGCCGTGCTTAATAAGCCACCTTACTATGTTTATGAATTCCGACGGATTCTCAAGCCCATCCACGTACTCAATCCTTGGGTACTCAGGCAACTCCTCATGGAATGCCGCCAGTGATAGTTGTGGAGAAAATACCCTATGCAGCGCTACGTGGTCACCAAATAGTGTGTCTGGTCCGAAGGCCACGTAGTCAATACCAACAAGCTTCTCCAGGTATTGGAAGTGCTCCATAATGCTCTCAATACTATGTCTCGGGTGATTCCTAGTTATTGTTGTGTGCGGTGCGGCCTCAACGCCAATTACGCCTCCCTTCTCTGCAAGGGCCTTGATAACCTCGACAGGCTTCATCCTCCTTGAAGGCCACAGAGCCCTGGCACCCGCATGTGAAATGACGACTAGGTCCCTACTGTAGCTTACCGCATCCATACTGGTCCTATCACCGGCGTGGGCCAGGTCTATTATCATACCCAGCTTATTCATCCTATCCACAGCGTCATAGCCCAGGTCAGTCAAGCCATTATCAACCCTACAGGCAAGGCCAGCACCTAACTCACTACCTTCGCTATAGGCTATTCCCATCATCCTAACGCCAAGTCCATAAAGGACGTCTATTCTATCAACATCATGCCCAATCCGGGGCGGACCCTCCAGGTGAAGGAAGACTGCAGTCCTACCCTCCCTAAAGGCTCTCTCCGCATCCTCGGCCCTAGAGCCTATGAAGGCAATGCCCGAGTGCTCAATATCAGCTCTCTCCATACCAATTTGATAAACCACATTATCCCAACTCCAGGGGTCCTTAGTCATTATGCTCTCACCATCAAGCAAGCCATCGAAGACTGCATCAAGCCCTGAGGTGGCCAATCCCTCATAGCCTATGAATGGCCTATTACGCCAAGTATACTCAAAGTACTCACTTGGGTTCTCCGGGTAGATCTGTAGGTGGTCGTGAAGTGAAATTAATATATGCCTCTCAATGAATTCCCCAACTCTCTCCTCCTCAACCTTACTTGACGGAACCCTACAAACCTCCTTAGCCAGTTTAAATGGTCTGTAGTCCTTGTTGGGTTCTAGGAAGGACCAGGAGTGATAACCATTATAGGATTTACGACCCATTTAAGCTTTATGTAATTGCCTTAGTTCCTGGGCTTTTACTATGATTACTTGGTCCTTGATTTCGTGGAATGCGACCTGTATTGTCTCGTTTATTAGTTTCATCACGGTCTCCTCGTCCTTGGCAATTACGTAGATTAGCCTAGAGCCGTATCTATCATAGGCATATTTTAGGGAGGCTAGGTCAACCCTAAAGTTATCAATATTATACTCCTTCTTAACCCTAAAGCCGAGCCATTCACCGATATCTCTAGCTATCTTGATTGACATAATGAGTAGGGAAGGCTATGACCTAATAATCATATCATTTAACCCGGAGCTACTTGAAGAATTAATTAATATTAATAATGATAGACTATCCTAATTATAGCGAAGAGCATTATCAAAAACATCACTAAGAATACTGAAAGGGCAAAGGCCGTAATTCTCAATCCACCTGGTAATTGTAGGTTTATAAATGAATTACGTAAATTAATTTCTATTTAATACATTATTAATATCTAGTTTCTTTTTCAAGTTATGACATAATAGATTGAAGACTAAAATTTAAATAATTATTAAGGGCAAAATTATTAATGTTTCAGGTTAGTGATATTGAAGGAGCCATTAGGGGTTGCTTGGATATTATTGGTGTTTCCGTTGGTGATTGTTTATTTGGTGTTTATGATTGTAGGAGCATTGATGTTCATGGGGCTGGTGCTTACGTGTTCTTTGATGGCTCTGGGGTTTATTATGTGGGTGAGGCTGATGACGTAGCCCGTAGGTTATTGAAGGAGCATTGCTCGGTTCATATAGGTGGTTCTGAGGGTGTTGTTAGGTTCCTAATGCATTACCTCAATGAGATCTGCGCTAACAGCAGTAAATGGGTTGGGCTTGATGCCGTGGGTAGGGAGGAGTTCGTTAAGAAAATTCTGGGTGAGAAGATCAATAGTTTAAGGATATACGTGGTCACGTGCAAGGAATTAAGTGATAGTAAACAAGGCAATAGGAGGGTCAGGAATAAGTTAAGGATTAGGCTTGAGGAGTGTTTAAAGGAGAAGTTAAGGCCCATATTGAACCCGTAATAACTCTAGACGGTAGTCTCTAGCGAGCATGTTTTTATTGTATTCCTTGTTCAGGGTAGGTCATTGATTGTTGGGCTTTAGATATTAAGCTCTGGACTCGTTGTATTCTCGTTAATTCTCTATTTTATGATATCCTCAGTTCTTGGCTCTAGCGTCTCATCCTCGTCAAACGGCCTTTTGTTTCAGTCAAGCTTAACTTCGTAAACATGCATTAATTACCTATTGTTAAATAGATGTGTTTTCGTGTCTCTAAATTGCTTGATAATATTCCGCTATTTTCATTGATTACGTCAAGCATGAAGTCTTCATTACCCTTGTCAGACACAATTCCCATAAAGATTTGTCTAATGGTTAGTGATGTTATTAATGTAGTTTATTACTTATGGGATTCTCATGTTGGTACTATTAGCATTTGTAACTGGTGTGGTTATTCTTCATCATCGTCTCGGTGATTGTAAATTTTCTGTGCATTGTCTTCGGTTTGTTATAGAATGGTTTATTAATTATTTAGGATTGAAAGTAATTGATGATCCAAGGCAATCTATGGATAGCCCTTTCAATGGTGTTCCTTGCCTTAGCCGCAGTCTTCGGTACTCTATGGTTTGTGAGTAACCAGAATTACTCAACGTTAATGGCTGCGTACAATGCTTAAAGGCTCAGTATGATGACTTGAAGAGTCAGTACTCGGGTCTGCAGAGCCAGTACAGTAATTTACAAAGCCAATACTCAACGTGCCAAAGCCAGTTGATGAATTTACAAAATCAGTACAATAACCTACAGGGGCAATATTAATCATACCAAGCCCAACTACAACAATGCGCACCAACAACCCCCACCCTCCAAGTGCAGGCTGTTGGTTTGACTGGTGTTGGTTCAGGTAGTATTGCCATGTTGACGTTCTTGATTAGTAATCCGTCAAGCAGTGGCATTGGCATTAATGGTTTCACGTTGGGTAGTCTATCATGTGTGTTTTCAAGCCCAGTGCAGGTTTAGTGAGGTTTCCGCATTTATTTCTAGTGGAATAGTTATGCCAAGTGGCATCACGGCATCATGCAGTGGTGCTCAAGCCGCCCAGGTTGGTATCCAATACAGTGGTTATATAATTACGGTCAGTGGGCAGACATACCCATTCACAGTAACAGCAAGCTCATAGTATTTAGTCAGTGCCTTGACATTTCCCATTAAAAACAACGTTTCATTACATAAATGACATTGTTAATTTCAATCTATTTTAATTGAAAGATAATGTTTAAATATTTATTTTAACCATTGTTAAAACTTAAGGAGTTAAATGTAAAACAGTGTAAAATATCAATTAAAGTAGATAATAAGACTATACAATCTACGATAATTCTCATAATTTAGGGTGATTCATGGTCATGGATCAATATAGAAACTGTTTACGTTCTATTTTAATACTAAGGCCTTAAATAAGTCATTTTTACTTCCCGCTGCTTACGTACGTTACTGTGAAGCTTGATCCGTCAAGCGTTAATGAGCTTGGTTGTGCCAGGATCTTCCCGTTGTACGCAGTCATCACTATTTCTACGGTTGATGGATAGTTTCCGAAGGCAGTGGTGCTACCGCCCACGGTTGCGTAGCACGTGCCCATTACATCCGTGTAGTCCTGCCCGAAGTACGCAGTTCCGAAGTTTGCCAGCGCCGTTAATTGCCCATTAACAGTCGGCCTCTCCAGTATGCACTCAGCCGATGAGAGTAGTGCTCCACTTACGCTGCCCGTCACCGTGTACGCCTCGTTCCTTGTCACGTCCTTAATGGTTATTTGGAATGAGTTACCCCCTACGTATGTCACGTTTACGTAAATCGCGTCGCCAGGCTTAACTGTGAATCCACTTATCTCAACGGAGGGTGATGGGTAAAATTCGTACCAAGCCCAATACATGGGCTTACCACCGCTGCATTCTACAGCTATTCCGGCCTGCTCCACTGTGCTGTCGTTGTATCCGTCTAGTCCTGCCCAGAGCGCTACGTAGGTTGTTTGTTTGGTGCAGGTCACGGATGGTACGATGAATGAGCCCGCGACACTAGTCACAGTGCCCTCCTGTGCGGGCACTGCGTAGCCAGCCCAGTTTAGGCTGTAGACTGTTGATGCGTAGCCAACGCCGTGCTTAATCATTGGGCGCATCGTGGGTGTTGCCGCAAGTACGTGGGCTGTGATTATTGATGCGACAGCTATTAACGTGAGTGCTGTAAGTATGGGTATTAGTTTATTCCCATTCATTAATTATGGGATGGTTAATCCCCCTTTAAAACATTACCTATTCTCATTTTAATTATATTGAATAGATATTATTGATTTTCGTATCATTTTACATACTTTGTCTCAGGAAATCCAAGGCCTTGGCAGGGTGTTCCTCCGGTTTAACTCTCCTAATTACCTTAGCCACCTTGCCCTCCGGGTTTATTATGAATGTGACCCTCTCCGCAGTCCCCGTAGGCCTTAGCACTCCGTACGCCTGTGATACGCGTTTCTCGCTGTCGCTCAGTAGTTTGAATTTCACGCCGTACTTCTCCGCAAACTTCCTCTGGGTGCTTACCGAGTCCGTGCTTATGCCAAACACCACGACGCCCAGCTTCTCGAGCTCATCCCAGAGCCTGGCGAATTCCTGGGTCTCCCTCGTACAGCCGCTGGTGAAGGCCTTTGGGAAGAAGTAGAGCACTACCCACCTGCCCCTGTAATTCGATAGCCTTATTACCTCCCCATCGTGGCTTTGTAATTCGAAGTCGGGAGCCTCCTCGCCCTCGTTGACCATCAAGTCACCACTGCGATTAGGCTTTTCTATGTTTGGTTTGAATTAAATTAATATAACTGGTTCCAGGTACTTAATCACATGAGCTCACTTAGGAGCTACTTGATGGAGGTCATCCATGAGTACGAGAGGATACTGAGCATGTATAGGGTATTGATGAACCTGGGCGCTGCATGTGATTTGAGTGAGTACGTGGATGTTATCGAGGCGGCGCTTATTGAGTCCGTACTCGCTCATTACCGTAGTTTGATTCAGTTCTTCAAGATTGTTAGGGGTAGGAGGTATAAGGACGTAATTTACTACCTGCCATACCTCAAACGCGGGAGTGCCAGGGAGTTTAGGCGTAGAGTCAGGGAGTGCCCTGGTTATGAGGATGTCCAGAGGATCATTAGGGATGTTAATAAGTACGTACTTCACCTTACGAGGGAGGCGGCTGAGTCTAGCGATAGGGCTGCCGTGGGTAGGGACGGTGTTGTGGCGGTCATTAGGCTCCTCTGTTGTGTCTTCTCTGTCTTCGTTGATTATGTTGATGCGAGGGTGGTTGGTGTTGATGTTGTTGATGCGCTTAGGAGACTTAATGGTGATTGCGTTAAGTATTAAAGTCCTTGTTGGTTGTTTGCGTGATGAGTCTTGTGGAGATTGACGGTTCAGTGCTTGAGGGTGGTGGGCAGATACTTAGGACAGCACTGGCGCTGTCGGCAATCACGGGTAAGCCAGTTAGGATATACAACATTAGGGCCAAGAGGAGTAATCCGGGGCTTCAACAGCAGCACCTGACCGGCGTTATCGCTGCCGCCAGGATATCCAATGCACAGGTCACGGGCGCCGTAAAGGGCTCCACGGAGCTCGTGTTTAAGCCGGGGAAAATTGGCTGCGGCGAGTTTAGGTTCGACATTGGCACCGCAGGCGCGGTTACACTAGTAATTCAGACAATATTACCAATACTCGTGTTCGCCCCATGTAGGAGTATGGTTACGATAACCGGCGGCACTGACGTGCCCTGGTCACCACCAATCGACTACGTGAGGTTCGTCATGCTTCCAATGCTCGGCTTATTCGGCGTTAAGGCTGAGGTGAGGTTGGTCAGGCGAGGCCATTACCCGAGGGGTGGTGGTGAGGTTGTGCTTACGGTAGAGCCGAGTAAGCTAAGGCCTGTTGAGGTTGTTGAGTTTGGGGAGCTGAAGGAGATCAGGGGCATTTCACACGCGGTTAGGTTGCCGGCCCACGTGGCTCATAGGCAGGCTAGCTCGGTCAGGGAGTACCTGGTTAAGGCTGGGATTAAGGTCCCAATTGACATTGCCGTGGAGACCTACGAACAAGGCAGGGACCCGCACTTAGGCCCTGGCAGCGGTATTGTTCTCTGGGCTATGTCGAATAAGGGCTTGATTAAGGGTGCGGATGCGCTTGGTGAGAGGGGTAAGCCGGCGGAGGTGGTTGGTGAGGAGGCTGCCAAGGGACTGCTCGAGAATTTAAGGAGTGGTATGGCGCTTGATGAGTACATGGGTGATATGGTGATACCGTACATGTCCCTGGTCGGCAACAGTGTCGTCGGCGTCTCTAAGATAACTCTTCATGCCTTAACTAACATATACATTGTTGAGAGAATACTCGGCGTTAAGTTCGAGGTTGGTGGTAAGGAGGGCGGGCCTGGTCTCATTAGAATTGTCAGCACCTAATCGTGCTGGGTTATTTTTTACTAGGCGTATCACAGTGTGGCTGATTGATGGGGTTAAGCACTGGATATAGGGGTAGCCATGTCTTGTTATCGGTGCTCATTGGCTTGGGTACTTTCCTCGATGGTTATGACCTACTCAACATCAGTGTTGTTCTACCTTTCTTGATTCACTTCATGCATTTGACTCCAGAGATGCAGGGATTGCTCGGCACAACCACTTACATAGGCGGTGTATTTGGTGCCCTGGTCTTCGGTGTGTTCAGCGACCTTAGGGGTAGGAGGGTAGCGCTATTGAGCGACATAGCCTTCTTCCTAATTAGCTCCCTCCTCTCGGCATTCGTAACATCTCCCGAGCAACTACTGGTACTTAGGTTCCTGGTTGGTTTCGGTATTGGTGCCGACATAGTGTCTGGACCAGCCTTGCTCTCTGAAGAGTCACCAACGCCGAGGAGGGGTCTCCTACTTGGTGTTTCATTAATAATGATGCCACTCGGCGGCCTAATCAGCGCCCTATTGGCCCATGTATTCTTCACCATGGGTTTATCCCCAAGCATCTTATGGAGGATTATCCTAGGTGCTGGTGCCGTGCCCGCAGCCATAGTAATACTACTCAGGAGCAGGTTGCCGGAGTCATCAAGGTGGTTACTTAGGGGTGCCCCAGGGCGTAGAAGAATATCATTCAAGAAGGTGTGGGGTGATTACTGGAAGATGCTCATTTACTCCTCAGCTGCCTGGGTTGGTGCAGGTACGACGTCGATATTCACGATATTCACGCCAATGCTTGTGGCGCTCAGGGGCGGCGGCTATGGCAATATGCTAAATACGGTACTGGTTCTTTGGGTCTTCGCTACGTTGGGCGCTATGCTTGGTTCACTAATGCTTGATAGGGTTGGTAGGAGGGTCCTACTAATGGCTTCTCTAGTTGGTTTAGGATTCGCATTTTGGTACGTCGCAGCTACATATAGGGCTCCAGAGCTTGAGTACTCGCTGTCTTTAGCTATGTTCCTAACATTCCTAGTAGTTAGTGGTGCATACACGGTTCAGACCGAGGTCTTCCCAGTGGAAGTTAAGTCCTTCGCTGACGGGATTGCCTTCTCCCTAAATAGGATTGCGAATTTCGTGTTTGGGGCATTAACACCAATCTTCCTCTACACCGGTTCAATAATACAGTACCTGGGTTGGATTGGGGCCTTCGTACTACTAATGGCCGCAACTGCATTGCTGACCGGAATAGAGACTGCCAGGAAGGATCTTGAGGAAATAGAAAGTATTGCCAAAAGATAATAAATGAAATGTGTCGAATTGCCTCAAGGTAATTCTTAATTCCTTAGATGCTTCATGAATTATAGAATGATATTCATAGAGACCCTGGTTTACGTGGTTAAGGAGGGCAAGGTCCTATTGATAAGGAAGAAGCGTGGACTCGGCGCTGGTTATTATAATGGGATTGGGGGTAAGGTTGAGGATGGTGAGAACGTGGTTTCAGCCGCGATTAGGGAATGTAGGGAGGAGGTTGGCATCACGCCAAGGAATCTAGAGTGGATGGGGCTTCTCGAGTTTTGGAATTACGAGGATGATAGGGTTGAGTCTGTGCATTTCGTACACGTATTCCTGGCCAGGGACTTCGATGGAACGCCCAGGGAGTCTAGTGAGGCTGAGCCTATATGGTTTGGTATTGATGAGATCCCTTACAATAATATGTGGGAGGATGACATTATGTGGCTGCCTAAGGTACTTAGTGATAAAAGGGTGTATGGTAGGTTCGAGTTCGATAGGTGGAGACTCATTAAGTCTGAGGTTTATGAGGTAATCCCTAGTAAATAGTCAGTCACGCCCTTGCTCGTCATTAGCTCAGGTGTGTCACTAATCATCATTGGGCCAAAAATTCCTTAAGTACTGTTATTAAATTACCTTAGTGTGCTGAATCCTTCCAGGACTGACGAGGTGATGTGAAAACCGACCACTGAGTACAACAAGTATCCTCAGCTCAATCCTCAATCCCTAAGCTACGTACTACTAAAGCTATGTTTCGCCAAACCCCAGGTCAATGTTAACGTTCCTGGTAATGACAAATGAGGAAGCTTCATGAATAACATCTAATGTGTACGTACTTACCCGAGTGCTTATGTTCAAAATCATGGCATTAATTATGTATAGCACTGGCATAAGCATAAATGATAAGAAGATGAAATGCTTATTAGTATCGTCAACTTTCCCTGACCCACCATCAGTAGCCACCTTCTGCGGTGAAGCACTTGGTGGCGGTAGAACTAGGTACACGGCTGGCACCTTCGGATGTATATCCGAGCCCTTCTCAAAGTAAAAGTTGCCATCCCTCGGTTCCCAATACCAAGCCTCAATAAACCAAAGAAGGGAGCCTAAATCATAGTATTTCCTCTCAAGGATCCTAATGCCCTCGGGTATCTTCCTTCTTGGTGAATTGCCGTTAAATGGGTAATAAAGGACTATGGTGGATCCTGACATCATTGGGAATGGTACTGACATTCCTAATTACTTTCTATTTCAGATATAAAAAGCTTACTGATAATATCTACCAAAAATATGCACAATTTCATCTGTTTGACAAGTAATTATCGTAAGTTCATCACATACTTCACCTAGAAGGTATGAGCAAAAGTTCATGACACTACTTAGCCCTTCCTCTATACATAAAGTATATTGTTAGGTCGTAAATAATCTTTACTGATCCACTAATCACGAAAGGTAAGGAATAAAGTCCTAGTGATATTAAATCACCAACTATCGGTGATCCAGGCAGGGAACTAATGCTCCTTGCCGTATTCGTTATTGCGTTAGCGGCAACCCTTTCCTCATCACTGAATATCTGTGCCATAAACGCCTGCCTAGTTGGCACATCCATCTGAGAAACACTCTGCCTTAACAGAAGAAATGCGAGGCTTCCAGGAAATGTTCCGGCGAATGGTATTAGGATCAGAAATACATTTGATAAAATGTGCGTATATACCATAGTCCTTAAATTACCAATCCTCTCAGCTATGAGCGGAGCAATCACTAATGACAATGCAGTAATTATATTAACGACCATGAACACAACACCCAATTCCCTTAAAGACACGTTGTAACGAACATAAAACCAATACGATAATAAGGACTGCGTTATTAACCCACCGCCAAAGGCATCCATCGAGTACAATACTGATAAATTCCTAATATCAATAACGGCAGACCTATTTAACCTCCTTAAGCCAATACCCTTTCTTGACGACTCAATGCCACCTAATGCGCTGTAAACGATAATCATAACTAAACCAGCGATGGCATAAACCAGGTACATAGACCTGATGACATACAGACTATTACCTAAATATGCCGGTAACGAGGAAGCGAGAGCACCGATTGACGAGGCAGAATAACCAATTAAATTATACACACCCAAAACTCTACCCAACCTATTACCTGTAAATCTCGGCAAGACACCAACCTCAACAGACTGAAAAGGACCTGTCTCGGTCCCCGTAGTACTTACATTGCCAATAAATAGCGCCAATGCAATCACCAGATATAACGAGAATGAAAACAACAATACTCCGGACATAAACATAAGAAAACTGAAAATAATCAACAACCTCCCCCTACCAATAACATCACCAAACCAAGTCAACAATATATTGGAGAATACATTACCAAGAACCACAAAGAACAGGGAAACACCGACATAAATAGGTGAAAAACCCAGCATGGCAAGGTAAATAGGCGTCAAAACACTAACAATACCAAAAACAAAGGTCCGCAGCCCCTTAACAAACAAAATCAAATAAACGCTCCTAACCATTCACTAAAACTCAACAAACAAGTACTAATCAACTTAACTATAATAATAAGATCGGTGCTCCATCAGGACTTGGTTCCACTATTATCTTACTTTCTATCCCAAAATATAAATCTACTATTTCGATTTGTAAATGTAAAAATATTTATTTTTAATTTTAAATTCAATATTATGTTAGCTTTATCAAGCTATAGATATTGCGCCATCAACCACAACCACAGCTCCATTCATGTATGATGAGTCATCGGATGCCAGAAAAAGCACGACCTTAGCTATTTCAGTTGGATCGGCAAATCTACCTAGTGGTATCCTTTGAAGGAATTGTTTTGTGAACTCTTCATAGGTTGTTCCATAAGCAGATGCTGCCCTAACAGCCATTGGTGTACTGACCCACCCTGGCGCTATCGCATTAACTCTAATTCCACGATTACCATACTCCACGGCCATACTCTTTGTAAGCATTATTAATCCCGCCTTAGATACTGAGTAGGGCATTGCTAGTGGTAATGGCCTTATACCAGCCACTGAGGCAATATTTACGATAATGCCCTTACTACGCCTTAACATTTCGGGTATTGCGTACTTACTCATTAACCAAGCGCCCTTTAAATTTACGCTAATGACCTTATCGAACTCATCCTCAGAAAAATCAGCCGAAGGCTTGGCCCTCGGTAAGTCAATACCTGCATTATTAACGAGAATATCCAACTGACCATAACGCTTTACGGCTTCTCTAATGGCATTCTCGCAATCAGATGCCCTAGAAACATCAGCATGTACGAATAAGGCATCGCCACCATTACCCCTAATCATATTTGCAGTCTCCTCACCGCCCTTATCATTAACATCAGTAACAACTACTTTAGAACCTTCACTAGCAAATAATAACGCAATAGCCCTACCAATACCACTCCCTGCCCCCGTTACCATCGACACTCTACCATCCAACTTACCCATACCATTAAAAGCATGCATACTTTAGCTTAATTATATTCTCATTAAATAAAGTATATTATTACATCAATATTAACAATAACCTATTAATATAATAAATCAACTGGCGGCCCCGGTGGGATTCGAACCCACGACCTACGGCTTAGGAGGCCGCCGCTCTATCCTGGCTGAGCTACGGGGCCATTGGAGTGTTTTTGTTCATGGTTTTTAAGTTTTTGCCCGTGGATTTTAGGTGGGATTATGATAATTAATGTTTTGTGATGCGTTTTATCATACTTAATTCTACATTTTATTTATGGCTTCTACGTTTTACTTGTGGTGGTAGTGCCTTTATTGTGATTGTATGGGTTCTTAATGCATAGCTCTTTATTACGGCAACCCCATCCTGTGCATAGGTTATTTCACCGGCATGCTTCTTTAATCCTATCTTCTCTAGTATTTGTTCTTCACTTCTCCACTTAACATCCATTATACCTACTCCACCTATCATGTTTAACCCCTAATTATGTTCTCTCTCTGCTTCACCGAACCTATCTTCAATGGTCCTAAAACCAAGGCTTCACCAACACCAATACCTAGGGTCTGGCCCGGTCGATACATGAATGCAGCATCATTACAATTATTAATGTCAATATTAAAATCCTTGACGTTGTTTTCTACGGCATTGAGCACGGAATTTCTACACAGCTTCCCAGAACCTTCGACTCTCTTAACAACACCAACAGTTGGGATCCCGGAATTACTAAGCCTATTCATCACGTTGATCCTCATGTCAGCCAATCTCCTCCTCTCTTTCATTGCCAGGTATATGGGTCCATCAATAACGAGGAGGTTATTATTAAGGAGCTTACTATTCATTAAGGAATCTATGAATCTTGTCTCAAGACCCATTCTGACCTCATCAACTACAACGCCGTCATCATACTCAATGAAGTAATCACCCTCAAGGCTTCTAGTCCTAATATAACCACTGATCGCATTGTTTTCCTCAATAGCCTTTAAGACATCCGGTGGTGCTTTTAATCCTGCAAATCCCCAGTCAACATTGATTGGTTTACCAAACGTGGTCTCCGGATACGTAATTATTGGGTTCCCAGCACCGTATGCCGCAACACCGGTTATAAAGAGCTTAAAATTGTGCGTACTAAAGCTTCTGCTTGATCCATCAATAACCAAGAAATCATGATTAATACTTACATTTAACTTACTTATTCTTGATCGATTAATCTGTGTATTTCTCAATGATGTTACTATGAGTTCATTATCGGGTTCTGAGGTAGTACCATACTTATACGGAGGTAATGCACCTCTAGAATTTGCAGCAATGTCCAGGAATTTAGTAATTACATTATTAATATTGATCATTTAATTAGGTATTTCATGCAACTTCTTAACAAATATTGAGTAATTTCTGTGTATTACAAAGGAAAAGCACTTATCAATTGTTTTAATCCCATGGTCCCAATGAGACTTAAATTAGTACGTGCAAACAGAGTGCACGGATACTACCTACTCCCGAAAAAGCCCAATAATCCGTTAAAGCTCTCGACAGTCATAATCAAGGCTGGCCCTAAGGAGTATTATGAGGCTAAGGGTGTCGTTATTAATTATGAACCAGGAATTGGTTGAGTATTAATATTACCAATAATTAGGGATGAAATCGAATTGCTATACCTCGATCAATAATCCAATTAACCTGAAAATCAGTACAAATCGGCGTAATTGCCTTAATAAGTCCATGGCCTATTATGGATGCATTTAAATCCAATTATTTACCATTTATTGAATGGGTAAGTATTCGTTGATGACGAATAGTGAGACTTTAATCCGTTTCCCTTATTTCATTAATAAAACTCAAAAGATTAGTAAGTTCCATATCTTAATATCAATAATTACTACCTACCAGTAAATAACCTTCTTGGATTATCTATTAGTACTCTGTTTATTTGTTCCTCAGTTATACCCTCACTTCTCATTCTCGGTATTACCTTCTCAAATATTAAGGTCATTGTCCAATCAGGCACCGTACTCCTCACAACCTCTGGTGGATACCAATCAATAGTTGGGCAATAATCATGCGATAACAATAATTGATCAATCCATCCCCTCTTAATAAGCTCTATTGCGGTCTTTACCCTCTTATCGAGAGGTAGGTATATATCAAGACCGAACCTATCGAGGCCAATAAATGCACCTTCCCTCAATATTTGCTCAATGAATGAAATATCATCAGTATCACCAACATGTCCAATCACAGTCCTTGCCAAGTCCACACCTTCTTCCTTGAATATCCTTATGAGATCAAGGCTCGACTTATTACCAACAAAGGAATGAGTTATTATTGGCACATCAGTCTTTATGTGAGCCTTAGCTGCGGCCCTAATAGCCATTTCCACATCCTTAGTAAGCCCTGATGAGTCAATAACCGCCTTAACAAAGGCTGCCCTTGTATTTGTTCCCTGTATACCTATTGTTATGTCATGAACAAAGGCGTCGACTAAAGAATCAATGCCTCTATTCTTAAAGTAAAATGGAATTTCCGTATACGTATAAAATCCGGTACCCATTATTATGTTAACACCCGTGGCCTTAGCAACCTTCTCATTAAACCTCACATCACGTCCTATACCAGCCACTGTAAGATCGATAATAGTCTTAACACCATACTTCTTAGCTGCATTAACAGCGTCAATGGCACGCTTAAGCTCCTCATCCTCATTATAAAGGTGAGGCCAATTCCAACGAACAACTTCAGTAATTAGTCTAAGATGCTCATGAAATAATGTTAAACCCATACTACCAGAGTCTATTTCATTTCCTCCAGCAATCGATATCCTGACCATACCACGACTCATTGCTTACCACCAACCTTCTTCCTTTCTTGCTCCTGAAGTATTTTCCAGTCTATTTTACCAGTGGCTGTCTTAGGTAATGAATCAACAAACTCCACAATCCTTGGATATTCATATGCCGACATCCTCTCCTTTGCCCATTGTATTATATCTTCAGGCTTAATTTTGCCCTTATACTCTGGCTTGAGCACAACGTATGCCTTAACCTCTTCGCCAACCCTTAAATCTGGTATTGCTACTACCGCTACCTCAAGAATGGCTGGATGCATGTATAGAATATTCTCGACTCTATATGGCCAAACCTTATACCCAGCCCTATTAATCATTCTCTTAATCCTATCAACATAGAAGAAGTAGCCCTCATCATCCATATAAGTCACATCCCCAGTTCTAAAGTAAAGCTTTCCATCAACCTCTATAAAGGCCTCCTTAGTCTCCTCCGGCTTCTTCCAATAGCCTTTAAACACATTAGGACCCCTAATTATGAGCTCTCCCGTCTTACCCTGTGGTAAAACTTCCTTCGTATCTGGATCTATCACTAAGGCGTCGGTGCAGGGCTGCGGTATTCCTAAGTCACTGCCAATTTTAACCCTATGCGGTGGATTAACGTGTGTTTGTGAGAATGTTTCAGTTAATCCGTAACCTGCTAAGTAATCAAGGCCAGTGAGCTCCTTAAATCTCTTAGCTACAGCCTCAGGCATTGGAGCACCGCCACCACCAGCCAGTATCAATGACGAAAGGTTCCTTTTCTCAATGCCAGGCATTGCTAATAAATCAACGATCATAGTTGATATACTAGTCCAGTGAGATATTCCATACTTCTCAATTGCATCTATTGCGTTTTCTCTATCCCAAGTTGTCATTAATACCATTGTTGCACCAACGTAAAGTGGCACTAATACGGAATGCACGAGCCCCGTCACATGGAATATGGGCAATACTGTTAATACAATAGCACTTGGCGCTGTATTATACCAAACCGCGGCGTTTAGTGCGGATGCCCACATTGTACCATGACTATGCATAACGCCCTTAGGAATTCCTGTTGTACCTGAAGTATACGGTATTGCGCCAAGGTCCTCATACGTAACCTTAACCTGAGGTGGACTACCATTAAAGGAAACGGCATCTCTCCAATTAATCACGCCTTGAGGTACTTCAGGGTCCATTAACATTAATTGCGGTAATTTTAACTCAAGCTTCTCTGGAAGGTAATCCCTATATCTACCAACAATTACATATCTCAGAGATGGAACCCTATCCTTAATGCTAAGTAGCCTAGTTAATAATTGTGATAACGTAATAATAGCCTTAGCCCCAGTTTCCCTCAAAATATACTCAAGCACGTCAGGTGCTGCTAATGGATTAACTGGAACGGCAATAGCATTAGCCCTTAGTATACCAAAAAATGATATTAACCAATGAGGCGTATTCGGCATATAAATGGCTACCCTATCGCCCTTATCAATACCCAAATTATACAAAAACGATGAAAATCTAAGTATTGAGTCCCAGAACTCTGAATATTTTATTCTGAAGCCATAGTAAATTATCACATCCTTATCTGGATACCTAGCCGCTGATACCTCAACCATATTAAAGAGAGGAACTTTCGGATAATCCATCCTCCTTGGAATTCTCGGAGGCCAGTACCTATACCATACCCTGTCACTAGGTATTTCGCAAACATAATCCCTCTCAGGAACCAGCTGAACTTCGGTATCTCCTATCTGTTTTGTTATTAATTCCATGAACTATTTTATATATGAAAGCTATTAATAAACATCTTCTCTATATATTATATGTATTTATTACAATGCATCTATTTAAATTTAATAACAAATAAGCTAATTAATCGTTAGTCATAAATGTTAAGAATATGGTTAGGTCCTTTGAGGATTATGTTAATAGTCTGCGTGATGGTAGGGTCATTTATTATAGAGGTAAGCTTGTGAGTGACGTAACGACACACGAGATTTTAAGGGCTGCGATTAACCATGCAGCTGAGCTTTACAGATGGCAGATGGACCCTGAGCTTAAGAAGTATTTGACGTTTGATGATCCGCAGTATGGTACGATAAGTAGGTTTTACAAAGTACCTAGGAGTCCTGAGGATCTTATTGAGAGATTTAAGCTCATTTATAATACGACATTGCTTGGTAGGGGTATGTTTAATATTATGAAGACTATTGGTTCAGATGCGTTGTTTGGACTTATGATTGCATCTAAGCAACTCGATAGGATCAGGGGTACTAATTACTTTGATAGGGTTATGAGGTATTATGAACGTGTTGTTAAGGATGATGTTACAATAGCCGTTGCCCAGACGGACGTTAAGGGCGACAGGATGCTTAGGCCTCATCAACAGGAGGACTCAGACCTATATGTTCATATTGTTGGTAGGGATTCTGACGGCATCATTGTCAGGGGTGCTAAGGTGCATACGACCCAGTCCATCGCGGCTAATGAGCTTATTGTCCTGCCCTATAGGAATATGGTTAAGGAGGACGCTGATTATGCTGTTGCCTTTGCGCTACCGGTCAATGCCAAGGGCACGGTTCTAATACCTAGGCCACTGAGGGAGGTTGAGATTAATATGCTTGGTGATGAGTTTCCAATGGGTAAGACTAATGTGGAGGTTGAGACGCTGACCATATTCGATAATGTCAAGGTTCCGAATGATAGGGTGTTCCTGGCAGGTGAGTACGAGTTCGCGGCACCCTACGGACTAACCTTTGCACTTTATCACAGATTCACCGCAATTTCCTATAGGGCTGCCCTGGCCGATATAATACTTGGTTACGCAAAGCTCTTTGCTGAGTATAACGATGTTGAGACAGCATCCCACATTAGGAGGGATATTGTCGATATAATAACGTATAAGGAGTACTTGGTATCCAGCGCCATAGCCTCGGCCGAGAAGTGCATCAGGGATCCAAACACGGGTATATGCATACCAAACCCGATATACACAAACGTGGGTAAATTAACGGCCAATGCCAAGTACCTAGACGCTGTTAAGGACATGATTGACGTAGCAGGGGGCCTACTCGCCGATATACCATCAACCAGCGAATTAAGTAATCCAACTGAGGAGAAGTACATGGTTAAGTACTTAGTCGGTAAGAAAGGTACTGATGCAAGAACAAGAATTCGACTATTTCAAGTAGCCCGCGAATTCCTATCAGCCCTCGGGGCATTACTATCCGTAGGTATGATACATGCGGAAGGGTCAATAGAGGCAAGCGTAATAGAACTATACAGGTCGTATAACTATGACATAAGCAGGACAGCAGCACTATATAACGCAGACCTGGCGAAAATCGACGACATAAAGAAGCTACTGGAGTGGTGGTAATTAAAAATTGGGTAAAATCTATTTTCAATTTTCTTAATTTAAGGAAACTACATAAACATGTTCTTATACCTCTCCCTTAATACCTTCTTGTCTATCTTTGCTGTGCCAGTTCTTGGTAGCTCCTCGGTTTTTATAAATACGAACTTATCAGGTATCCACCACTTTGGCATTAACCCCTTATTAACAAACTCTCTCTGTAAGTAATTCCTCAGTTCATCCTCAGAGACCCTACCAACATACTCAGGCTTAAGTGCGACAACGGCTATAGGCCTTTCAATCCATCTTGGATGGGGAACTCCAATAACAGCAACCTCACTAACCGCTGGATGCGTTGATATAAACATCTCCAACCTTGACGATGGTATCCACTCACCACCACTCTTAACTGCATCCTTCTCCCTATCAATAAAAAATACACATCCATGCTCATCGATTACGACCATATCATCAACATCGAAGTACCTAAACCTCCAAGCCCTCTCAGTCTTCTCAGTATCACCAAAATACTCTCTGGTTATAGTTGGTGAATAGAATACGAGTCTACCAATCGTTTTACTATCCCAGGGCAGCTCCCTACCATTCTCATCAATCACCTTAACAAGCGTCAATGGTACAGGAGTACCTAAGGAATTCCCAACCACCTGGTGATCTCTAAACTTCTCAAAGTCATAACCCTCCTTCAAGTAATATCTAGGCACCATGAACGATCTGGTTATTGCCGTAAGTGTCTCGGATGGGCCATAACCTGTCAATATTTCAATACCCATCTTCTTAGCCTCCTCATACACCGCAACAGGTAATGCCTGACCTCCGTAACCATAGGAGAAACCGTGTAAATTACTAATACCCATGGACTTGGTGCTCTCGATTATTGATATTAGCATTGATGGTACGCCCTTAGCAATAACCCTACCATTTAGCTTCCTTGCATCAGGAATTAGCTTATCAACAAGCAGCCTGGTTATGTAACGCCAGTCATACCTGCCAGGTAATACCATAGGAGCTCCAATGAGGAACGATTCATATGGGTGAAGCCATGCAAGTATATGGAACATAGGAGTGGTAATTAATTGGTAGTCCTTATTATTGACTAGGATTGGTGGTTGCTCCTCAGCAATCAGTAACTGCATTGTGCCTATGACGACTTGCCTATGCATGTGATACACAGCCTTAGGCCTACCCGTAGTCCCTGATGTGAAGAAAATCTCTGCAATAACATGCTCCTCAACATCAGGCCAATCGTAATAAGATTTACCACGACCAACAACATCATCATACTCATAAACCCTAACATTACTTGGAACCTCAACCTTAATCCTAGGAGTTTCACCAGTACCGACTGTCTTTGCATCATCCATAATTATAATATGCTTAAGACTGTTAATATTAGTAAGTATGGATTTAAGCAGTGGTAGGAAGTCTATATGAATGAAAAGAGCCTCAGGCTTAACGATACCCATTGTATAGAGTATTTCCTCGGGCGCTAGCCTAATGTTTACTGTAAATAATGTCGCACCATACATAGGAACACCGAACATAAGCTCCAAGTATCTAACGGTATTCCAATCCATAACGGCAATCTTACCACCAAACTCACGAGGTTTCTCGGCACGCTTAACATTCAATTCATCAAGAAACGAACCAAGCGCATTAACTCTACTGTAAAGATCTTTATAGGTATATTCTTTAATGGGTAAATTGGGTGGTGCGAACAATACTCTCTGCTCCGGCGCTATTTGGAGTCCGTATTCAATTACTTTCCTAATGTTTAACTGATAGTCTCTAAAATCAACATCAAAAGTAACTTCAACCATTATTGAATAGTTTATTTTAATAAATATATGCATTACCACAATAAAAATTATTTACTCTATAATATAATTATATTTAAATTATAGAACAAATAAATAATTATATGACTACTCATTTTAGGCATTATGCCAAGAGTGCCCACAGCATCAGAAATTAAGGATATTGCTATGAAATTCAGTATGCATTTAAGCGATGAGGAAATTACGGCGATACAAACGGCAATTAAATTGTTACTGCTTTCATATAATGAACTTGATGGGATTAACGATAATGTTTCCAGTACATTACATGCACCGTATCCTAGATCATGGAGGAGGCCGAATCCTCAAGAGAATTCATATGGTGCCATAGCGTTTTTCACGGACATTAAGGGTAGGGACCAGGGTAAGCTCGCTGGTAAGAAGGTTTGTGTTAAGGATAACGTAATGATTGCTGGCGTGCCTATGCTTCACGGTACTAAAGTGTTGGAGGGTTTTGTGCCGGAGATTGACGCTACAGTCGTTATTAGGATTCTTGATGAAGGAGGGCATATTGTGGCGAAAACAACCTGTGAAGCACTGAGTTTTTCAGGTGGTAGTTTCACGTCATACCCAATGCCTGTTAGGAACCCTGCTAATCCTGAGTACATGAGTGGTGGTTCATCAAGTGGCGCCGCCGTTGCAGTTGCAACGGGCGTGTGTGATGTTGCGATAGGCGCTGACCAGGGTGGTTCAATAAGGGTCCCTAGTGCGTGGACTGGGGTTTATGGGCTTAAGCCAACGTATGGATTAGTTCCATATACTGGTATCGCCACGATAGAGCCGACACTTGACCATGCAGGTCCAATAGCGCGTAAAGTTGAGGACCTAGCTCTAACGCTTGAGGTAATTGCAGGTAGGGATGACCTAGATCCTAGGCAACCCAGTGATTTACCAAAGCCTCCAGTTAAGCCTTATTCGAAGTTATTGACAGGTAATGTTAAGGGACTGAGAGTAGGAATTGTGAAGGAGGGCTTTGAATGGCCTGTCTCTGAGGAGGATGTTAACAAGGCTGTTAGGGAGACTGCCAATAAGTTGCGTAGCCTGGGAATAACGGTTGAGGAGGTTTCAATACCCATGCATAAATTGGGTGTGGCCATTTGGACTCCATTAATGATCGAGGGTACGGTGGCCAACATGTTCTTGGCATCGGGTGTTGCCTGGAGGGGAGGTTACCTTGAGCGACAGTTGGCTGGGTTTTTCGGTAATGCCCTTAAGTCCATGGCCGATGAATTGCCGTTGAACGTTAAGGCAGGTGCTGTACTTGGGTATTACATGATTACCAAGTATAATAACACGTATTACGCGAAGGCCAGGAACCTGGCCCTTGATTTAAGGAGGGCTTATGATGACGCTTTAATGAAGTACGACGCACTACTCATGCCCACTACCCCGCAGAAGCCGCTTAGGTTTGTGGATAATCCAACACCCGAATTAATGCTATTAATGACAGCAGGCATGCTCTATAACACGGCACCATTTGATGTAACTGGACACCCAGCATTATCAATACCCTGCTGTAAATTAGATGGATTACCAATAGGTATGATGCTAATAACGAAACATTTAGATGAAGAAATAATACTAAATATAGCATATGCAGCGGAAATAAGTAGATTATATTAATTCTTATAAAATTATAAATAAACTATGTAAGAATAAAATTTATAGGTTCTAAATTAATATTTATAGGTTAATGTCTAAGAATAAGTTGACGTATATGTTATTGATTATAATGCTGATCTTTGCGATGATTATTTCATTTATTTTAAACTCATCCTTATCATTGCTTAATCCCATTAGTGGTGTATGGACTGACGCCACTAAGGAGATTCCGCCTAAGGGCGTTATTTACCTCCCTAATCTTTATGATACAGTTTATGTTAAAATTGATAAGTACGGTGTATATCATATATGTGCCGCTAATGACCATGACTTATTCCTAGCCTTCGGCTATATTCAGGCGTATAATAGGTTATGGCAGATGGACCTACTGAGTCGTCTATCCTCAGGCAGAATGTCCCAAATACTTGGTGAGTCCTGGTTGAGTTATGATGAGTATCAATTATGGCTTGGTAATGTCCTTACGGCAAATGAAACATTGAATTACGTACAAAATAATGATAAGTATGCATATTCCATATTTGAGGCGTATACGGAGGGAATTAATGATTACGTATCTCAGGTATTAACTACGAATCAATACTCAATATATTACAAGTTAATTGGTTATAGGCCAAGTTATTGGATTCCTCTTGATTCGCTGTATGTCCAACAGTACATGGTTGAGGGACTATCACTCACACTCACTCCACTTAGGTTCTCAGCACTAGCGGGAGCAATGGGTTACGAACTAGCTAACCAATTATATCCCTACGTATCACCTGTTAATCAAACGTTTTATGTCCCCGGCAATGGCAGCTTATTAACATTACTCGAATACGAGGACAAGTGCCTAAGTACGGAATTCATTCCCTACATCCCCGTAAATGAGGACTGGAGTCCGTTGCCTCAGCAAATCATGTATTCCCAGGAGCATTGGAAGGACCTACTTGCAATATACATGTACTTAGTAAGTAATGTGTTACCTAGTGATCCAGGACATAGTAATGCAATTGCTGTTCAATCTACAAAGTCCGAATACCCACTCCTCATGGGTGGCCCGGTGCTACCGACGACACTTCCATCGATTTGGTTCCAAGTTCAGTTAATAGATCCTAATTACACGGTTTATGGAGTTTCAATACCGGGTACGCCGGTCATCATAATAGGGTTTAATAAGTACATTGGTTGGACCCTCACTGATGTACAGGCGCAGATGACTTATTTCTACTTCATAAATGCCACAGCCAATGGTTATTACCTAAACGGTGCTTTCTATCCATACAGACAGTACATATACTACATACCACTACCAAATGGTAGTTCTGTGAGGTTCATAGTGAACTGGACATTACTCGGTCCAGAAATTCATTATGGAGATACGTACGTTATCATGAACTGGACGGGTGATTTACCATCAGACGATATTGGTGTTTTACTGCATATTATGCAGGCAAGGAATTTCACAGACTTCTGGAATGCACTGAGTCTATGGTACTCACCACCACAGAATTTCGTGTATGCTGATGTTTATGGGAACATAGCCGCAATAAGTGCTGGTCTATACCCATTGTTTAATAGGGGTTATCCAGGCATGATATTACCTGCCATCAACGGGTCACTTATTATTGGTTACATACCTTATTATGAAATACCACAGACCTGTAACCCATCGTCTCATTACATAGTTGCATCAAACCAGAGACCAATTGGTTATGCATATCCATTCTACATAGGCCCATCTTGGGACTTCTTCTCGGTGGGTTTCAGGGCGTATTCCCAGGCATATCTCCTTAATCAGACGAATACTGTTACTCCAGGTTACTTAATGTATGTTCAGTGGAATGACTTGGACTACTCAACCAAGTACCTAGTGCCTTCGTTATTAATCGCAATTAGGATGTATGGTTGGAATAATACGACGATGAGGCAGGTCTATTACTTGCTATCTTCATGGAATGGTTGGATGAGCGCTAACTCCTCGGCTGCAACCATTTATTACTTCTTTGTTCATAATTACGTTAAGGACGTTGTTTATCCATGGCTTGAGTACTACGGAATAAACACGTCAGCATTCCCAGTGAGTATGAGTAGTAAGTTGGTGGCGTTTGTGGCTAACTTAACAATTAATGATCCGTACTCACCCTGGTTCAACAATCCACTAACTGGCGAAAGGAGGAATGCATACATGGTCATGGTACTGGCGCTAAATCAAACAATCAACTACTTAACGAGTATTGCCGGCAACAACATAAGTAATTGGGAGTGGGGTAGGTTCCACGGTCATTACCTCGAATCATTAACATCACTGTCACAATTCTCTGAGGGTCCATTCCAGCAGGGCGGCGATGCAAACACGATGTGGGATTCAAGCGGGTTAAACATGACTGGTGGTCAGTCATTCACTTGGATAGCCATATTCAATCAATCTCCACCAATAGCCTACGGCGTATTCCCAGGCGGTGAGAGTGAGGATCCGTTAAGTCCGTATTATGACAACTACGTACCAATATACGAGCATCACGAGTACTTACCATTAATATTCCTATTAAACTGTTCAAACCCAACCTTGGTACTAAGACCAGGGCCCCTCATACTAACAATAATCGAGTCACTAGCGTGGATGTTCTACATAGTGATTACCTTATTCATAGGCTCTCTCCTAACATATATGATGAGATTTAGAACGTTACAATATTCATTCTTGGCAGCTGGTATTTCAGTACTTACTCAATTAGTGAATTGGTGGTTACCCTTTATAGTAGTGCTTGTGTTTTCTATAGTAATGACGCTTAGAAAGTATAGAATGAGGAATAACTTAATCATGGGTTCCACGGCAATGTTCCTAATGATAATCGCCGAGTACGTATTTTACCTAGGTTTTCACCTTAATAAATCAATAAAGTTGCTAGGTATCCTATCAAGTTTGGTGGGTATTCCAGCGATAGTAATTGCCGCATTACCAGTGCTAATTTATGTATTTAATGGTGCTGTGTCTGCCATGCTCGGTTATGAATTAGCATCGGTAGTCAGGCGAAAATATTAACCATCATTATCGTTAAAATTATTAAACAGTTTCATTTATGTATTGTGTATTAGACATTGTTTCTATTTTGATTTCTCTTAGTTGGTTAGTGGGTTATGAAATATGCACGGCTTAACTCTTAACCAGTGACTTCCTTATTTCACCCGGTAATTGCTTCTTTTTGCCCTCCTTGTCTATCAATACGTACACTATGTATCCGTTTGCAACTACTTCGTTATTTGCCATTATTTCGAAGTTGAATGTTACGCTGGTATTTCCAATTCTTGAGACTTGTACCTTAACGAGGCAATTATCGCTATACTTAATTGGCTTTTCATAGTCACAATGTGCGGAGGCAACGGCAAAATATATGCCCTCCTTCTCAAGCTTAACAATATCAATGTCTCGTTCCTTCATGAAGCTCGTGATAGCCTCATCAGCGTATACGAAGTACCTAGCGAAATAAATAACACCCATCTGATCGGTGTCGGAATATCTTAACTGAACTTTAAACATTGATTACCATTATATTAACTATTATTTATTCATTATATTGTATTCGAATCAATAGATACTACGTGCATTAAAGCCACCCTAGTACTGACGTTAGAGTATGATGCGTTTTCATGGTCAAGGTTCATCTCTTACTGTATCCCATGAGGCTAGGTTCATAAGATGGAAGAATTCAGTGATGGTACGGGGCTCGAGGGTATTATTCATTATTGATGTTGTATATTAAATCATGTAGAGGATTATTAATGATATTAAGGGCCCTAGTGCTAGGCTTAAAACGCCAAGTATTGGGCTTATGCTTATTGCGAAGCCTACGAATATTGGAGCCACCATAGAGCCCAACTGGGATACGGCATTTGCGTAGCCCATTGACGTACCTGCATATTCGTTTCCCATAATCTTTATTATCAATACATCAGTTGGTGGTCTATACAAAAACGAGCTAATTCCAAGTGCAAGAAAGATCGGGAAGAGTAATAGTGTGTCCTTGAGAAGGATTGCCGCTAAGAAGTCACAGACTATAAAGGCCGTTAGTGAGATCTCAATAACTTTCCTCTCACCTATTGACTTAGGTAGTACTGATGCCAAGAATATGGAGATCAACTGCCCCAGGGAGTATATGAAGAAGAGTAATACGGGTAGTATTCCCTTGATCCCATCATAGAGGACCAAGAATGGCAGGAGCCAACTCGATGTTCCCCAGGATCCCCATAATTCCCCTGCCCTTATCGCTACAGCCTTCGCCACTCTTAAATTCATTAACACGCTTTTAGGCCTGGCGTATTTGCTACTGACTACTTTGAGGCCTATTGAGGATAGAGATGCCGTGAGTAGTGCAAGGAATATTGCCAGATAAAAGGTTCTCCAGTGGGTAATTATTAATGGAGATGCAGCACTCAATGCAATTAGGACTATCGGTGCCGCACTCTCCAGCATCGCAACCCTACTGTGCACCTTCTCCTGAGTTGAGTAACTTGCTATCTTCATCGCTGATGGAAATAAACCAGCAGTTAGGAAACCAGCCATTAGGTAAAGCAGTAAGATTTGCGTGAAGGTGTTTGCCAGGAATAACATTAAAATCACGGCACTGGATAAGGTTCCGGAAACGAGTATTGCTTTACTCGGCCCAAACCTATCAATGAGTGCCCCCCAGGGTATTGAAGAAGTCATATAACCAATATAGAACAGGGTCAGAACAAGCCCTATCTGCACCGGGTTAAGTCTCAACAACTCAGCCATAGTCACACTAACTACTCCCCAACCCAGCCTCACAGCCAGCTGTAGAAAGGTTACACTCCACGCAATAATGAAGCCCCTATCCACCTAACCACCTATTGACAAATTATTTATTAAGTTAGTCCTTGATTATGTCTTGGTGTATACATTATTAATTAAGGTTTATAAGGAGCAAATTAGGTGCTTTATCAATAATCATTATCACAAAGCCCTATTAATCGTCCCTGATATTAATTAAAATCATGAATGATATATTCTCAGAATAATCAATCACCTACCTTATCAAGTTTCCTCGTTCAATATTCGCACCAACGCATTGCCTGCCCCATTCATAAAGTGCTTCCTTATCCAGGGCTTTATTATTAGAAAGAGTGGGCTTATCCTAATGCTCCATTGGCTAATTAGTAAGTTTCCATTTATGTAGTTCCTTACATAACCCCTTATTGGTCCTTCCAGGTAATTAATAAGCACGAGCCTATCAGCATTATGTATCTCAATCCTTGCAATGCCTCTGTTATTTGGGCCTGAGAATGCGAACTTGATTTTGACGAGATACGCATTACCATCCCTACTCACTATTTCCACCTCTCTATGACCCCTCCAGTACCTAGGCATGGCCTCAACGTCACTAAGTACCTGCCAAACCCTATCAAGGCGCCTTGGATCTACCTCCCTACTCACAGTGAATTCAATACTAAGTATTGGCATACTGATTCAACATAAGTTTGATAAGTGAAATAAAGAATATTTATCTTTAGTTATTTTGAGGGAACTGCTGAATTTCAGTTACCTATATGTCGATAACTCCTCAAGGCTCCTTCCCTTCCCCTCAACACCAATTAATACACCGGCTATTGCGCCAATTATCATTATCGCAGCCATTAACGTAAATGCAATTAATGCTGCATATGGTAGTGGCTTAAAGGTAACTAGTATGTATGGCATGACGAATGCTCCGATAATACCACCTAATCTACCTATTGATACAGCCGTACCGACAGCCGCAGCCCTTAACTGCGTTGGGAATGCCTCGGGTATCATTACGTAGAGTATATCGGCAGCAGCATACACAAAGAAATACGTTAAGGCCAGTAACCCTATCAGTCCTGCCAACCCTATCGCCTTGATATAGAACAGGTAGGCCATTAGAAGACCGAGCAATCCACCAACTGAGTAGGATACAACGGCCATTGGTCTCCTGCCAACCTTATCGGCTAGGTACGGAATTACAAAGGCACCCACTGCGCCAAATGCCGTAACTGGGACTAGGTATAGTGGTATTACCTTTGATGACACACCCAGTGAGGATAGGAATACGGGTATTAACGTGAATGCTGTATAGTATGGCCAAGTCTCTGTGAAATTAAGTAAGACGGCGCTTATGGCTCTCCTTGGGTATAGTGTGAATACCTTCTTAGCCACTGTCCAACCCCTTGGACTAGCAATAACAACATCAACAGGCTGAACTGGTGGTAATTCCTTAATCCCTAGCTGATTCCTAACGAGATCCTCAATCTGCTTAACAATGCCCTCAGCCTCATTGTACTTACCCTTCGATAGTAACCACCTCGGTGATTCAGGTATTGACCTCCTAATAGCCCACACAAACACTGCGAGTACTGCACCGATTAGGAAGGCAATCCTCCAACCAATGTTTATTGGTAACCTGGATATTGCGAAGTAGGAGGTTAATGATGCTATGACTGTGCCAACATCCCAACCAGCGCCTATTACGAAACCCAACCACTTACCTCTTTCCCTTGGTGGTACGAATTCCTGAATCGCACTATTCACGGCACCATACTCACCACCAATGCCAACGCCAGTCAGGAATCGGAATACTGTAAGGCTTATAAAATTAAATGAGGCTGCTGATAAGGCCGTAAATAAGCCGTAAATCAATATCGTAGTCATGAATAACCTCTTCCTGCCAAGGACATCAGCCAAAACACCAAATAATTCAGCGCCAACTGCCGCGCCTATTAGGAACAGGACAAGGCCCAACGTCGACTCCAATGACGTTATTTTAAATACCTTAGCAACAATGGCTAATACACCGCCATAAAGGGTGCTCTCGAGGCCATCTAGGAAATACGCAGCTGTTAATACCAGGATAACCTTCCGGTGGAATGGCGAGAATGGTAGGCGATCCAACCTAGCGAGTAAGTCTGTTTTTACCACCTTAATTCCAGTCTGATCACCATTGGGCATTAATTGCAGAAACTGATCATTTTTAATAAGTATTATCCTCAAGTAATCTAGGTAATTAATGACCAGGTGATAAAGTATATTAATACTTGGTATATGCTGGTCATCTTAATTTAATACTATGAATAATGCACTAAGGATTTTATTAGGTAAGGATTTAGTGGTTCTTGATGGTGATGGCACACTCTATATTGGTTCAAGACCATTACCTGGTGCCAGGGAATTCATAAGGTTCCTTGATGAGCATGGCAAGCGATACGTGATAATGACGAATAACTCATCCTTCAGTAAGGAGCACCATATCAAGAGACTAAGACGAATATTGGGAAGGTTTTTCTCTTATGATGAGGTTTTCATATCAACGGAAGCTGCCATAGAGTACTTATACGAGACTGGCGTAAGGAGGGTTTACGCACTTGGTACGCCTGAGTTCATTCATGACCTCGTAAGTTCAGGTATTCATCACGACCCAGAAAGACCAGAGATTGTGGTTATTGCCTTCGATAAGACACTAACCTATGGTAAGCTAGTTAGGGCTGTACGCCACATAATGGCTGGCACTCCTTACATCGTGGTTAACCCAGACATACTGTGCCCTACGGATAGGGGTTACATCCCGGATACTGGTTCGATATGGGCATTAATTAGGACGGCCACGGGTAAGGATCCAATGGCTGTGACAGGTAAGCCGAGTAGCTTATTCCTTAATTACATGCTGAGGAAGCTGAGTGTTAGGCCTAGTGATGCCGTGATAATAGGTGATAGGCTATACACGGACATAGCCATGGCCAACGAGAACGGTGTAACCTCAATACTTGTCCTGACAGGCGAGACCAAGATCGAGGACCTAGTCAATAGTAGGTATAGGCCTACATTCGTGGTTAATACATTGATTGACCTATTGAAATAATTACTGCTTGGCTTCGGCCTCCTTCGGCCTCCTCCTCTCGCGCTTTTCTTCAATCTTCTTCCTGAGCAGGTTTACGTGGAATAGGAGTTCGTTAATGCCCAATTTATTACCGACCTCATCGCCATACTTAAGCAACTCCTCCGCCTCGTCTAAATCCCTCGACCTACCCCTGGCTATTAACCCCTGAGCCATATACACAACGCATTCCACAAGCTTCTCTCTAAACTCCAGCGCCTTCTCCTTATTACCCTCCCTCTCGGCCTTCTCAATCAATCTCTCCCACCTTGAGCAGGTCACTGCCATGCTATCACCAAACCGCAGTATGTGGTTGCAGGTTAATTTAAAAATTATGCCTTACCTTTCTCAAGCCTTTTTCTCCTGAGCCGACTTCCTCGCTTGCCTAGCCCTTGTCTCATTGATTAGTCTCCTGACCTTCCTAATAATGGCTATGTAATTATCGAAGAGCTTAGTCTCCTTAGCCTCCTTCGTAGCCTCCCTAAATAGTTTAACACCATCATCCAATTTCCCGCTCCTTATCAACTCCTCAGCAGTCCTTAGCTTAATCACTATTTCCCTGGCCTTATTTATTAATTCCTCAGTTGACATCGAAACAACGAAACCTAAACCCTTAATAAGGTTTATTAGTTGATAATGCCCTTGTTTGGTTGATATGAATTGATGATTACGGTCTGGAGCTCTGAATAAAATGATGATTGGTGGGCCGAATAATCAGTACTCATTAACGGTCTTATTCTTCGACTTATACTCCCTAATCAATTGATCAGCCACGTCAGGTGGAACCCTAATCGTGTATAATTGATGCCTTAACCTAGCCTTCAACTTCACATAATCAGAATACCTCTTAACCCTAATCTCAACTGCGGCATCTGCATACCTACGCCACAACTCCACAAGGAATACTTCCCTAGGCACGGCATTGCCGATATAGGGGATTTTTTAAGGATTTCTACAGAAGAGGTAATTAATCCCCAATTACTTGATTTAGCGTGGTTGTTAAGACTGATGTATTAATAATTGGCGGTGGACCCGCTGGTTCCTACCTAGCCCGTTATCTAGTCAAGAATGGCTTCAACGGTGATGTAATGCTCATTGATAAGAAGTCCGTGATTTATGCACCAATAATATGCGGTGAATTACTACCCAGTGAGGACTTACTTAAGCCCTGGATTAATAGGGATTTATACGAGGTATTGTTAACGACACTTAGGGAGACACTGCGTAGGGAATTCATTGTTAATGAGATTAAGTGGTTAAGGCTCGTGATTAATGACCGTGATATCGCTAGAATGCCCTTTAGGACTTACGTCATTGATAAGGCGGCGTTAATTAGGGGCGTCCTTGAGGACGCTATTAATGGGGGTGCCAAGGTTCATTTTGGGGTTACTGCCATTAAGTGCATGGTGAAAGATGATGGTTATGAGTGTCTTGTTCATGATAAGGATGGTGGCGAGTACGTGATTAACACTAAGGCCCTAGTCGGTGCTGATGCATATCCATCAATTGTCGATCTTAGTCTCGGCATAACTAATGGCTTCAGTGCTGAGGACTTAATAATAGCGACTAGTTCAAGGGCTAGGGGTAAGTACGTGGATAATGAGGCCGTTATTATCATGGATCCAGGAATAGCGCCTGGTGGCTTTGCCTGGGTATTCCCGAGGGGTGATGGTACGCATAACATCGGCGTTGGTGTTAGGAATAACATTGCATGGAGAGGGGATAATCCACTTAATTACCATATGCTCTTTATCAATAGATACGGCCTTGAGGGTATCCAAAGATCCGTGCTCATGAAGACTCTACCAATCGGCGGCCTACTGAATAAGTATGGCGTTAATAATGCGTACTTAATCGGTGATGCGGTTGGTTCGGTAATACCAACAAACGGCGCTGGCATTAACCCAGCCATGATAACTGCCCACTTACTTGGTGAGTCATTAATGCATGGTAGCAATTACCCAGCGCTTATGGATAGGTTGCTTAGGCCCTTGATGAATAGAATGGTTATGTTTAGGAGGGCTGGTGACCCATTACTAATGAGTAGGAATGCCATGGAGACCGCGTTGAGGGTTTCAAGTGGTCTTATGGCTAGTTCAATTTACGAGGCCACATTATCATCAATGAGGGTTAGCACATTCGTTAAGTTCCTAATTGGTAATTTATTGATTAGGTTAATCTCCAGCTTTGCTTAGCGTGCGTGTAGTATTTATTAAGGCATAAGTTTAAGGAGGTAATGAATTAAATGGCCGTACTGAACCCAGGTAAGTACATGGAGTTATTGCCAATGGATGTTAAGTTCGCACTTACTAAGGTTATTCATGTACTTGAGGAGTCGTTCATTGGTCTTTGGATGCCTGATAGACTTCTGAAAGCCACCTATCATTACATTAGGAATAGGGGTAAGTTAATTAGACCCACATTAGTTCTTCTTATGGCATATGCATTAGGTAATGGTACTGGTATTGAAAGGGCTATTTTACCAGCTGCATCTGTAGAATTAATACATACTGCGTCACTGCTTCAGGATGACATAATGGACCAACAGAGGATTAGGAGGGGTGTGGAGACTCCGTATAGTATTTACGGTTCTCACACAGCAATGCTTGCCAGTGACTTAATAATTGCTAAGGCCGTGGAATTTGCAATAAGGAGTGGTGATAATGACATTGTGTTTGAGCTCCTAAACTCATCCATTAAATTAGCCGTTGGTCAGAGCCTGGAGTCTGAACTTAGTGGTAGGGATAATACGACGATTGATGATTACCTAAAGTTAATTTATTATAAGACTGCGTCACTTATTGAGTCATCAATGATTGTTGGTGCATACTCCGTTAATGTTAAGGATAATGAGGTGATAAGTAGGATTAGGGATATTGGTAGGTTTGTGGGCATTGCGTTTCAGGTTAGGGATGACGTTATTGATTACCTAAACATGGATAGTAAGAACCCAGGTGTTAATTATGATGAGATTAATATTGTGAGGATAATGAGTAGGGATAATGGAAATATTGAGGATGCGATTAGTAAGGCGAGAAACCTACTAAATGATATGCTGGATAATGCCATAGACGCGATTAGGAAAACAATGGATAATGAGATCCTTATTAATTACATAAACCTACTGAGGATTTAAGAATTGATTAGTTAAGAAACGCGGTAATAAGCCATATATTACATCGCAAAATAAGTCATCCCTAAATTTAAATCGCAAATTACAAGCAGTTAATGAGTGAGGTCTTCATAATAGATGATATACCGGTGAAGTATGAGGACTTGTTTAGGGCGCCCGAGAAGGATGGAGCTGTCGTATCAGTTAGGGTACATAAATCTGTGAAGGAACTCCTTACAAAACTTGCGGAGAAGGAGGGACTTGATGGAGTTTCAGAACTACTCAGGTACCTAGTGGCGGGTTACATAATGGGTAAGTACAAGCTAATTAAGCCTGAACCAAGAGTAATACCGCAACCCATATTCCTAAATGTTAATATTAGTAAAAAGACGATTGAGGAGCATACGGACACGGCTCAGATAGGGTTGAAAATGGAGATCGACGAGATGATAAAGGAATCAATGGATGTAATCAATAAGGTGAAGAAAGGCGTAATAAATCCAAAGGGTAATGAGTACATCAGAAGGCTAAGGAATAAGACCGTTAAATACATGATCAAGGCTCTGAAATACGGCATGGAGGATGAGTACGAAAAACTAAAGACAATACAAATGACATTAACAACACTACTCGATGAGGAATAAGAAAAGCTTTAAATCGCAGTTAATGGCTTATTGACCTGCCGGGGTGGCCGAGCTAGGTCCAAGGCGCGGGCCTGGAGATTCCGCAGGGAACCTTAAAGTCCGTCCCCGCAAGGGGGCCCGGGTTCAAATCCCGGCCCCGGCACCA
>ERZ1669247.133-NODE-133-length-33885-cov-12.890393_pt1 | contig 33885 bp, 31 predicted proteins | sample MGYA00579297_ERZ1669247 | MGnify/ENA primary metagenome ERZ1669247 (study PRJEB41166, sample SAMN08046056) | hot springs metagenome | biome: hot spring; feature: acid hot spring; material: thermophilic sediment; isolation source: thermophilic sediment from acid...
AATGGACCGGTCGGGATTTGAACCCGAGGCCTCCTGCTTGCGAAGCAGGCGATCTTCCGCTGATCTACCGGCCCTCTTGGAGTATAGTAAGATTATTAAAATATTTTAGTAGTTTCAAATCTTCATGCTGGATTTTTTCTTTATCTCACTGTCCTCTGATTCGTAGGAATAGTAACCTATCAAATCATAAAATTCCTTTCTTGTCATGATTTTATCCAGCATATTCCTCTGTGTACCTTCCCTCAGCAGTGTAGAATATATGAATTCCATGGTCTTAAGGGAAGCTCGGAAAGCCGTGAGTGGGAATATTACTATCTTATAACCAATCTCTTCTAATTCTTTGGAAGATAGCAAGGGGCTTTTTCCAAATTCTGTCATATTGGCTAACAATGGGGCATCCAGTTCCCTTGCAAATTTTTTAAACTCATCTATGTTCTCCAAGGCCTCTGGAAATATGGCATCTGCACCAGCATCGATATAAGCCCTTGCCCTGCTTATGGCAGCATCCAGCCCCTCAACAGCCCTTGCATCTGTCCTGGCGATAATCATGAACTCCTTATTCTTTCTCACTGATGTTGCAGCAATGATTTTTTCAACCATTTCCTGCTTACTTATTAATTCCTTTCCGTTCAGATGACCGCATTTTTTTGGAAGGATCTGATCTTCTATGTGAATTGCGGAAACCTTGGCGGCTTCCATTTCTACCACTGTTCTTTCCACGTTAAGAACTTCTCCAAACCCAGTATCGACATCCACTATCAGTGGCAATTTAGAAATTCTCGTAATTTTCCTGGCTTCATCAACTACCTCGGTTAGTGTTGTAAGAGATAAGTCTGGTAACCCCATATTACCTGCTACACCTGATCCCGAGAGATAGATAGCTTTGAAACCCTGCCTTTCTGCGATTATGGCACCCATGGCATTAAAAACGCCCGGGGCCACAACAATGCCACCCTCCTTTATTAATTTTCTAAGATAGGATGGACCAAGGTTCTCATTGCTTCCCAGCGGATGCATTCCCCATTACCTCTAATAATTCTGAAGCATCATGAGCCTCAAAGTCCCTCACAATTTTAATAACTTCGTCCACGAATGTATCATTCCTGGTAACCCTGAAACCCTTTTCCTTGAGATTGTCCCAAGAATATGGATTTCTAAAGTGACCTAAGGGTACGTCCACTTCCTCAGTCCAAGTTCCTTTGTCTGTCTTTATTGTAATCTTGCATGGAAGGAATTCTGGGTACATCCTATTGAATTCCTCGGTCACCTCGAATTTCATTAATTTCATGAGCTTAAGTATATTGTTATCACTCAAGAAAGGCTCATAATAGGATTCCGGCTTCGGAGCTCCATAATTAAGGGTATATGCGATTATGTATGGCATGCTATGATCCGCTGTCTCCTTTGTTTTAGGCGCCCATTTTTCAGGATCCTTTACAATTATGTCATATGCAACCTGAAAAGTTTCAACCTCAATTGATTGAATTTCACCCTGTATTTGTTCCTTTAGCTTCAATGCCACTTCCACTGAACTCATGGCATGGTACTCAACTGGATAATGCTTTATCATGGTCCTAAGTACCCTATTTCTCTCAAAGTCTAGGTTTAATTCTCCCGAAACTTGCCTGAAGAATCCGCGTTCCCCTGTAAATATGGGTTGTGGTCCTGTAAAACCATTTTTGGCTATTAAATAAGCGAAAATGCTGTTCCTTCCGGCATTAGCCACTGTACAGCCTTTCCACATACTCAGCTCTCCGACCCTTGTTTGCCTCAACGAAATATTGTTATTTATTGCCAGACTTATCAGATGGGAGAATTTTTCAATGTCCAACTTCATCATGGAACCAATTCCTGCAGCTGATGAAATTGATATGTAAGTTACATGATCCCAGCCCCTATCTCTTATTGAAGAAGCATCGGAAAACGCCCCAACAACCTGATAGGCCATGGCAATACCCTTTATGATGTCAGAACCATCCATTCTCTCAGCTTCACCTACTGCAAGTATCGGAGGTATATTGTCGGAGGGGTGCAATGCCTCTTTAGAAAGGTATGTGTCATTGTAATCTATATATCTGGTCATACAACCATTAAGATAAGATGCTACATCAGAACTAGCCTTATCCCTTGTAAAATATATGGTAGAATTTAGATTTCCACAACTGGGCAAAAGAGATATCTTAGATATCCTCACAGGTTCAGCATTCATGGCACCATATGCCACAAAAATGGAGTCCACAATCCTCTTCTTTATCTCATCAATGGTCTTGAAATCCAGGATTGTGTTCGTTAAATTCTCATTAAAATTGTACATGGACTCTATTACCCTGTCCATATGGGTGTAATCTCTCTTTGAATAAAAACCAATTGAGAATTAAATTGAGCAAATTAAATTCGCATAAAATATAATTTAAATTAAATAGTTGTTTAGTTGTAATCTATTGTAAGTTCACAAATATCTGTCCCATAAAGTGCTATCCTTTCGATATCCTCCAATATCTCCTCAAGCTCCACAGCATTGCTTGATAGCTTTATCTCCTCCTTCAGCAGGTCTCTTTCTTTCTTGATGTAATCTTTCCTCGAGATAAGTTCATTCGCTTCGTCAATATTCCTCTTGAAATAAGCTTCCACAGATTTCTCAAATATATCTATGGCATCATTAATGTATTTCATTATTCCTGGATTTTTGTCCAGAAATTCCTGTTTGGCTATTATATAGATTCTAGTTGCATGATCTGCCACTCTTTCCATTATCCTTGAGAAAAGAAGATATGAAAGGGCTTCTTCAGTCTTAATCTTATTCATCTGCAATATGGTGTAATTTTTGAGGGATTCGTTGTAAAGCCTCTGGATATAGAGATTGAATTTATCCACTTCCGTATCCTTTGACAGAATGTAGTCACCCGGTATTTTATCTCTACTTACCGATTCCTTAACCAGACTCCTTACAAGCGTATCTATCCTTCTTATTGCTTTCTCAAAGGTTAGTGTGGGGAGGGAAACAATATCTTCAAGAATTGCCATCCTTTCGTTTTCGCTCACCACTTCGAATCCTACAGTCAGGTCAAGAAAATTCTTGATTACATAGCCAAGGGAGCTCTTAGAGTCAGCTCTAACCACAATCTCCTTATATCCCCTTATGTACCTTGAAAGCATAAGTCTCAAAGAGTTTTCAAGTGTACTGGCTGTAACATCTATTGTTGCAGACTCCTTTACATCCTTCCCCTTATCAAACGGCTCGAGTATTATGGCTCCCGAATCATTGTAATTCAATGAGACCTTGGAGCCTACCTTAAGGTTGAAATTCTGACACCAAGCCTTTGGTAATGATACCACTAAGGTGCTTCCTCCTGTTTTCTGTATTTTTCTTATCTCCACAATACCTTAATTCTTCTATATATTAATATATATTTTTTGAACCTCGAATATATTATATATATTTTGACCGGGTGAAAATGAAGAGAGAATTCAAATTAACTCAATGAGATTCATCGGAACTGAAATTTTAATCTTAAATTCCACCATTATTGAAGCTTGAAATAGGACAAAGTAACTATCGGTTATTCTTGATGAAAGCTAAAAATGTTTTTTATATTATGAGACAAAACTTAAATTTTTTAGTTAAAGAGGAGACATAATGATTTTAATATCTCCGTATTTCATAATACCATGGATCAGGCATTTGAGTCAATGATATCTCCAGAGTTCGAGATAAGTCCGAATTCGAAGATGAAAAGTATGGAAGAGGTCTATCAGAAGTTTGGGCACCTAATGAAGCCAGGAATGTTAGCTTTGAGAGTTACTGCATCTCTTTGTCCATACTGCGTGGATGAGAATAAATTTGACACCATGAAAATTCCAGCATTGGTATATGCAGAGGGCGGAGAAGTGAAGATGGTTAAAGAGTGCCCCGAGCACGGAGTTGTTTATGAGAAGTATTGGGAAGATTATGATATGTATATGAAGGCCAAGAAATGGCTGGATAAAGGTATAAAGCTAGAAAACCCCATAATTAATTTAGCTGCTGAAAAGATAGATTGCCCCAAGCACTGCGGACTTTGTGTTAAACACAAGAGCCACACTGGTCTAGGAAACATTGTTCTTACAAACAGATGCGACCTCTCATGCTGGTATTGCTTCTTCTATGCAAAGGAGAATGATCCAATCTATGAGCCAACATTGGATCAGATAAGAATGATGTTAAGGAGAATGAGGAATGAGAAACCAGTCGGAGCCAATGCAGTTCAGCTGACAGGAGGGGAACCAACCCTAAGGGAGGATTTGCCAGAGATAGCTAGAATCGCAAGAGAGGAGGGATATGAGCACATACAACTGAACACAAATAGCATAAGAGCCGCAAGGGATCCGGATTTCATACAGAAGTGCAAGGATAATGGAGTAAATGTTGTATACACAAGCTTTGATGGCGTCACTCCAAGATCAAATCCAAAGAATTTCTGGGAGATTCCAAGAGCTCTGGACACCTATAGGAAAGTGGGACTTGGAGTTGTGCTTGTACCCACAGTAATCGGAGGCGTAAATGATGGCGAACTGGGAGATATCATAAGATTTGGTCTTTACAACATAGATGTAGTAAGAAGTGTTAATTTTCAGCCTGTGTCACTAGTGGGAAGGATGCCCGATAAACTCAGGGAAAGGCAGAGAATAACAATTCCAGGAGCCATAAAGAAGATAGAGGAACAAATGGATGGAGCGATTGGAAGGGAAGATTTCTTCACAGTTCCGTCGACCACAGCAATAACAAACTTTGTTGAAGCACTGAAAGGTAAACCAACCTATAGACTAAGCATCCATTTCGCGTGCGGAATGGGAACCTATGTATTCAAAAATCCGGACGGTTCCATAATTCCAGTCACAAGATTCATAGATGTGGAAGGCCTCTTTGAATACATCAATGAACTGGCCCAAGACATAAATGAATCCAAGGTTAAAACCATAAAGAAAGCCTCAGCATTGACAAGCTTATTGAGGAAGTTGAACACCTTCGTTGACGAGAAGAAAGCACCTCCAGACTTCAAGATGAGGGAAATGATATTTGGAGCTTTCACTGGAGGAGACTATCACGGACTAAAGGCATTCCATTACAGGACTCTGTTCATTGGGTTCATGCACTTCATGGATCCATATACATATGACGTGGACAGGGTCGAGAGATGCGATATTCACTATGCCATGCCAGATGGGAAGGTTGTACCATTCTGCGCATTCAACGTCATACCTGAGCTGTACAGGGATGCCACACAGAGAAGGTTTTCCATTGATCCAAAGATCTACGAAGAGAAAACCGGAATTGATCTTAAGAAGGAGAAGTACTTCAGGAAATACACTGAACAGGAAAAGAAGGAAATAATTGCATACTACGAAAGGGCAATTGGAAGAAAAATAATGTAAATTTAATAAATTACCCTTTTTCCTTCTATTTTGTATTGGCCTTGTTTTATTATTTCGATGGATTTCACAAGTATTCTATGTTCCACTTCATGAACCTTTTCCTGTAAGCTTTCAGGTGTTTCATGGGGGGTAACCTGAACACATTCCTGCATTATGATCGGCCCTGCATCAACATCCTCGGTTACAAAATGTACGGTGGCCCCAGAAACCTTCATTCCAGAATTTATTACTGCCCTGTGAACCCTAAGTCCAAACATTCCTCTTCCTCCAAACAGTGGCAAAAGTGATGGATGCACGTTAATTATTTTATGGTCTCCAATCAATTCTGGAGGCAGTATCTTCATGAAACCGGCCAGAACAATTAAGTCAACCAGTTCAAAGTGCCTTTCGAGTATTTCCTTCATGTTTCCCTTTGTAATCAATATAGTATGTATCCCGTTCTTTCTGGCTCTGTTCAGGGCATTGGCCTCAGGATTATCGGATATGACATATTCAATTGTAACGTCTTTCAATACCTTTGAATTTATGGCATCAATTATGGCCTGGAGATTTGTCCCTTCCCCAGAAACTAACACTGCCAATTTCATCTACTAATGTTATCTCATCTAAAATATATTTACTTTTATCTTTTTCACCGAGAGCCATGCTCAATTCATGGTAAGTTATAATGGGTTTTGAAAATGTGGAATAGTCCTCGATCGTGACTCTGGGACATGCTGTATTTACATATACTTCAGCCGGAAAATTAATTATCTCTTCGTTCCTTATTAAATCCATTACAACAATGAAGGATTTCTTATTGTGTTTACTGAGAATTTCCTGCGCCTTTTTGGCCAGTGTGTACCTGACCTGGCCTATTTTTGATGATACTATTATACCAAAATAATCAGATCTGGATGCAATATCTATGGCGGCATACCTTTGTTTTAAAAATTTCTTCTTGATTGGGTCCATGTCAATATATTCATTGGTGACGGGATTAAATGCAATTACTGGCTTTTCAAGTGCCAAGGATATACCCAACGGGTGGAATAGCCCCTCACCAACAAAAAGTACACCCTCTCCTTTTCCCCGGGCTGCCGAAATATTGCACCCCAAAATTTGGCCTGGATAGAAAACCCTGCTGTCTCCTCTTTTTAAATCTACACTTATCCCATGCTTTTCCAATTTTTCTTTTAAGATGGGTAGCTGGTTTGAATATGTTACGTTTGATGTCAGCACCAAAGATTTGAAAGGTATTTTGGCTGGATCAATATCAAATTCCAGTTGCTTTTGCAATTCAAGGAAGATCACATGCCCGTACTCCCCTAAGTTTGGGATTATAGAGTGGCCAAACTGAACTAAAATGTCATAATTTCCCTTAGGCGGTATGTCGCATGCCCCCCAGAATGGATCTCCTATGAAAAGGAGCTCTTTATCATTCAGCTCCTGTGAAATAAGCCTGATCTTGGTTTTTAATCCCTCTGGAAGTTGTATAGCTACCGTCTTTGCCTTTAAGTATTTGTCCATCTTTTTTAGTTTACTTAACTCTTCTATCAACAGTTCATCAGTATTCATTGGTAAAAGGTTATATTATCTTCTTAATTAACCTTTAAGCCGTGGTAGCCAAGCGGCCCAAGGCGCCAGCCTTGAGAGCTGGTCCCCTTATGGGGTCGGGAGTTCAAATCTCCCCCACGGCGTATAAATCTATTTAAAGAAACTGATAATTCCGTATCTTAATTCCTCTGAAATTTCCACATGTGGAATTTGCATGAAAATATTAGAAAAGGAGCTTTATAAATATACCTACTATAACTGTACTGCAGTTAAGGATCTATTAAAGTTAGGTTTGTATCCAATCTTTTCCTCAAAATCTAGTTCAAGCGGATATTCATCCCAGAACCCTGTTATAAATTAGCGATATGCATCAATAATCATTTGAATAAACTGAATATGTAAAAACATCCCCATTTATGCGATTTCCTGGGAATTAGAAATTACAATTTATCGCTAATGAATGCTAATTATTACTTCTTTAATTCCCTTTAATGAAATCCTTTTAAATAGAGCTACATGCGTTTTCCAATAATCAGTGCAATTGATCTTATTTATTCGAGCCAAGTTTCAAATCGGAAAAAATATGGTAACTTTCATCATCCACTATAGGCCTTTAAAAAATTCTCTACCTAATTCAAATGAATTGTTTCTTGAATTTTGACCATATTGAATCAAAGTAGGACTCAATCTTATCTGAGAAGATAATTACCAAAAATAAAATGATAACAACTGATAGGTATATGCACTTATACTTATTGCTGATAAAGAACCATTGAGGAAAGACTGTATCTAATACAAGCAATACAGATATATAAGCTCCCATTAAAGCTAGTCTGTGTTCGCTTATTGCCAAAACATCCTCCTTTACTGAATCAAATTTTTCCCTTAGAATTCTGTAATCATCTTCAATTTTACTTATCTTTTTGAGCTTTGAATACTCCAACTTATATAATGGAAAACTTAGCGACAAATCGTAAAATTCTTCTATACTCTTCATTAGAGATAACTTATTTATCATTAATTTTATCGTCCTATTGGATTCATCTATTAACTTAAAAGCCTTATCTATCTTGACTTCCAAATTGGTTAAACCCATGGCCTCATAATTATCCCAGATAAATCCCCACTTTATTGACCACGAATTTAATTGCTCCCTTTCCCTTGGCATTATTTCCACAATATTGCCCTCATTAGGATCGTATAAGCTTAAATGATCCAAATCAAAATAATAATCTGGAACTATTAACAATTTTGAAAAATCCACAGTTTTAGGCAGCCTTTTATTTATCAGATATCCTTCCTGATATATGAATTTATATAGTGAATCTTCCAATTTATTCAATGTTTGTTTTTCCTTATACTTGAAATAAGAAACAATAGCATCAAAATCTATTGATCTGTCTATGGCCAAAATAACATGTCTAGAATATTCAAGGCCATTTTGGCCCAGGTTATCTATAAATTTCTTATCTATTGATTTAAGAAATTTCCTAATCCATATTTCATAGATTTCATTTGATTTTATGCCCTTTATCTCTTGATCAAAAATTATGAGGGTGCCCTCAATATTCCCTCTTGAGAAATCATATATCTCGTAAGGATTAGTATCTCTCCTTTTACTGAAATTTGAGTCCACGGGGATAATCACAAATGAAAACGATAAGACTCCTTCTAATTTCATAATTTTTTCTGTTCTTATGAAATTAATCCATGGTACGATTAAATATTGGGTACCAAGGTTACTTTGAAACTTTAAAGACTCTACCACAAAATTCATCATCTTGTTAGAGAGGTTTTCCTTGAATAAAATTAACCTGCCCTGTCCAATGTAATAAGACAATTCATAAAGGAGTTTGTCCTCCGTCTTTATTTCCCTACTCTTTTTAACAACTATAAAGTCGTTGCGACTCGCCTTCAATTTCTTACTGTTTTTTTGCAGGAAATCGGGCAGGGGTTCCATGGGATCTGATGATCTTTTTAACAAATTCAGAAAATCTGTACTTATTGCTTCCAGGTCATACGATTCACTATCTTTTTTATCTAAATAACTGCCTAATTCCAGCAGTCTGTGATAAAATCCTTTGAGATCATATAGATCAAAATTCCTTTTTATCAATTCCGGCAATTTATTAACATCCGTACTGAACTGTACTGAATATATCTTGCTTAAAATTACAGGAAAATTTTCATTTTCTTCAGTCATTCTTGTCCTCGCTATCTAAACTAAAGGCAAATGGTAAAATTTCTTGAAGCTTGAATTTTTTCACATTACCCTTATTTTCAACGATTACTTCCAAATCCGTAGCAAATTCAGATAATACCTGTCTGCATGCACCACATGGTATTGGAACAACATCATTTGAGTATATGTAAATTCTCCTAAATTTTCTAGATCCTGATGAAATTGCGTTAAATAAGGCACTCCTTTCAGCGCAAATTGTAAGTGAGTATGAAGAATTTTCAACATTGCAACCAGTAAAAATATTCCCTTTTTCGTCTTCCAATGCGGCCCCAATTTTTATTTTTGAATAGGGGCTGTATGCCAGTTCACTTACTTTTTTTGCCCTTTCTCTAAGCTCTTCCAGTGACATTTTATGTTTATTGCTTAAGGTATATAATAATTTTTTAGAGTACAACATTAAATTGTTATTTTGGGGTAGATTCTTTCTCTATTAAATCCAGATAATCATAATATTACTGTGTCCTAACCCAACATTAATTGGAAGTTTCTACCTAAGCAGAAGTGCAATCAGCATATAGCTACTACGGAAAAGATTCTGCATAAGAGTATTGAAATTTTAATCAGTATGATGAAAAACAAGAGAATATTACACACTTTGGCTCTGAAAATTCTTCAATTTCTCTTCAATGATCTTCTCGCTAAAGGAAGTCTTGAAGTCGTAATCATAAACTAGCATAAGCTCGGCCTCCCTATTTTTAGCCTTTACAGTATTGTATATGCTCTTTATTTTGGATATGGAATCGCTTACTGCGACCAAAATGAACACATCTTGATCTTTTATTCTTATTATGGTTTCAGTACTCTTAATTTCCCCATTAAAAATGCTATTGGATATTATAACATAGACGTAAATCCCAGTTGTCGAAAGGTCGATAATGGGAAGAACCCTATATAAACCCAAATCTGCCATCCTTCTCAATTTTCTCATAACCAGAGATCCCCTGATGTTAATCCTGTCTGATATTTCTCCCGGCTTTAAAATTGGGTCCTTTATCAATTCCTTCAGTATTAAAAGGTCCAACCTCGATAGATTCATAACTGGTGTTTCTATCCTGGGTTCATATCGCATGATTTGTTTCCCGAATTTCATATCCATTTCATTAACAGTCTCATACAACTCCTCATGGTTCATGGCCTGGATTTCATAAAAATCTGTCCTTTCCAGGCATTTGAAAACGGCCCCTATCCTTGGTAAATTCAAATCTTGCGTCCCCTGGTATGCTACGAACAAATTCTTTCCACCTAGAAAATGTGGATTTATGTAAGTTCTGAAACCCTTAATTATGGAATTCTGCAGCATACGATTTAATCTGTAGTTCAGTAGCTGTACAGATATCCCAATATCCCTGGAAAGAGAGGACATTGATTTATTACCACTTTTCAAAAGTATTGTTAAGATTTTTCTATCGATTTCGTCCATTAATGCTAACTCATGTAAAAATGATATATAAATTTAATAAATTTTAGCTCTTGTAATTAACTCTTAAGAGACTAATCATGGCGGGGAAGTACAATGTCCTTATGATCATGGTATCGATGACCAGAGATATTAGAAAAGCCAGTCCCATCTGTTCTAGGAACCCTATGGGTATCAGTGCTAGGCTCCCTAAGGAAAAAGCCAAAATGAGACCTAACGAAGTTACCACCTTCCCTGAAACTTGCATTCCCCTGTTAATTCCCTCGGTATTTCCATACTTCCCCTGTTCCTCTCTTATTCTAGAGAATATGAATACTGAATAATCATTTCCTAGAGACATAAGAATAACGAATAATATAACTGGGATAAGATAGATTATCTGCTGTTTCAACAGGTAAGTCACAATGTAATACAATACGGTCAAAGTCCATATTATGGAAATGAATACGCCGCTTAGAGATATTATAGGATACTTAAAATTGCGGAAAGATAGACCCAAAACAAGGAATATGGCAATTGAAATTAATACTGCGAGTTCTGTAAAATCCCTATTGTTTTGGTTTTGTTCATCTATTATAGATGAAGTTAGCCCACCCACTAAAAGGCTCTTATTTTCCCTTAGATTATCAACAAAATTGATTGCACCGTTTGAATATGGACCATATTTTATGTAAATTGTGTAAAACACATAGTTTCCATGGTCTATAAGGTATTGCTGCCATGAAGTAGAATTTGAAACTGATGTGCCGTTGGAATATGGTCCTATTACCTCATTGGTTCCATTCAATGAAAATAGATACTGTGTAAAATGTAAAAGTCTCTCCGAAATGTTGGATTCGTTTGTGACTTTAACTAAGACATAAACCGGATATAGATAGTTCTCCCCAAAATAGGTATTTAATTTATTTAATCCCTCTACGCTTTCGAGATTCTGTGGAAGGCCTGCGTTAAAATTGTATGTAGTTGGATAGTGGGAAAAGAAGTACATTGAGGGCAGGGCTAAAATTAAAATTACCAGAAATACCGCTAAAGGTTTCTTTACAGATAAGTCAGAAGCCCTATAGAAATAGGACCTTTTAACATCCTCTTCCCTTTCCGGCTTAAGGCCTCCCTTCATAAAGGTTTTTGGCTTTATGTAATAAGAAATTGGAGGCAATATCAAAAGTATAGCTGCTAATGTGATAACTATTGCCATGAACAGTGTAATTCCCCAAGTCTTGAATGAACCAATGAAGGAGAACATTCCAAGGCTAAAGGCTACAGTTAAACCGCTTACAAGTACCGCTTTTAATGAATTTGATAATGGTTCCTTTAATATTTCGTTTCTATCCTTCCCTCTCCTCATTTCGCTCCTTATTCTATAAAGCGTGAAAACCATGTAATCTGTTGTAATACCTAAGAGTACTGCTGTTAGTGTATATGTCACGACGTAGGATACTTTTCCTGCAATTATGGCAGCAATTATTATACTAAGGTCGCCTATTATAACTGTAACGGAAACTATTAAAAGGTTTAAAATTGAAAGTTTATAAGAATACAACGTTAATAAAACTGCTATGAACAACACAATGTAAATAGCCCCGAAGAAAGCACCTGACTTCGCGGTTTGCTGTTGTGTTTCATAATATATTGCACCATTCCCAGTTAAGTAACCCTCGTTTCCAAAATAGTAATTAATGTATTTTTCAATTACAGGAGTGGCTGCAGCTGCCGGATAAAATCCATCTGTTGAAACATATCCTTCTCTAACATTGAATGTTATGAAGATTAAGAATGCTGTATTATTGGAATTCACGAACCTTGTTTTTATAAATGTAGGCAGGCCTAATAAGCCAAACTCCCTCACATAATTTTGTCCGAAATCTCCCGGGATTGTAAGAGCTAAAATCTCTTCCGGAGTTATATTAAATTTAACCACAGAGCTTATGAACGATGCAGTTTCATTTATTAATCCATTTGGGAATTGCGTGATGTTAACAAATTTAATTACTTCAAATGAATAGAATTTACTCTGATTTTCATTGAAATAGATAAAAGAGGTTCTTTCTAGTGCCAAATTTATCCTTTCTAAAAGGCTCAGATTGGATGACGTATTTTCAAAATTCATCAAAAATAACCTTTCATATAGGCTATGGTTATATCCAGATTTATTCGCTATCTCACTTATTGTATAGTTTGATGAATAATTGCGATAAAAATTCGAAGGAAAGTTTAGCATAAATTTAGCATAATATGTGAAATTATAGTAAAGTTGCAGAAGACTGTTTTTGTATTTCCCTATGGTTTTATCCATAAAGCCTTCATAGGCTGTGTAAACTGATTCTGTCCCACTTAGATTTTTTATGTTAAGTGATTCTATTCTCGATTGAAAATTCAATACATCCTTTTCCATAGACAAGTTATATGGGTTTCCTAATACCAGAACATACAAAGTGGAATTCTGTGTCGATTGGTTTGACAGGATGCTTTGCACCATTGCTGATTCAGAATTTGAAGAACTGTTGGAATTTCCATAATTAATATAGTTTGAGTAATGCGTTGATACCAGAGGCGCTAGCATTAGGAAAAATATTATCCATATGACTATCACTGCCTTTCGGTATTTTATTAGACCAGCTATCATTGAGCTAAAATTTCGATTGAGAGATTAACCTTTTTAAAAAATTTTTTTAAACGCTTTTAAATACTACTTTCTAAGGAAGAATTGTACCTTATTTCCTGAACAAAGAATATTTTTTCAATTTAAGCGATTAGTTATGCTACTCAATCCTTAATTCCTTTTTATAGAAAGTTTATTACTTCATACAACCTACTAGATTATGTTTAAGGAGGACCTTCTTAAGGGTAAATCAATATTGATAACAGGTGGTGGGACTGGTATAGGAAGGGCCATGGGCCATAGATTTGGAGAATTGGGAGCGAAAATAGCAATTCTGGGGAGAAGAGAAGATGTTCTGAGAAACACCGCGGAGGATTTTAAAAAAGACGGAATTGATACAATTTATCACAGGTGTGATGTAAGAAATCCAGAGGAAATATCACAGGCATTGGATTACTTCATTGAAAATTTTGATAGAATTGATGTATTGGTTAATAATGCTGCTGGGAATTTCGTTTCTCCTTTCGAAGAACTCTCTACCCATGCCATAGATGCAATTTTGGGAATTGTTCTTCATGGCACCTTATACATGACATTAGACATGGGGAAGAGGTGGATAAAAAGTGGTCAGAAGGGGGTAGTTCTTGATATTGTTACAACTTACGCCTGGACTGGTTCAGCATTTGTTGTTCCATCGGCTGCCGCTAAAGCAGGAGTTCTTGCTGCGGTAAGGTCGCTTGCAGTAGAATGGGCGCAATATGGAATAAGGCATGTTGCCATAGCCCCAGGACCATTTCCAACGGAGGCAACCAGAAAAAATCTTTTTCCATTACCTGGGATGGAGGAAGCTCTTATAGAAAGAGTTCCACTTAAGAGGGCTGGAACCATGGAAGAGATTGCAAATCTTGCGGCTTTCCTAGTATCTGATGGTGCTTCCTATATTAATGGAGAAGTTGTAACGATTGATGGAGGAGAGTGGTTGAAAGGTGCCGGACAATTCAACGATCTCTTGAAACTCTCAAAGGAGGATTGGGAGAAAATAAGATCTATTTCCAAGAAAAAGTAAAGTTTACCTAACGATTTCACAATTGTGTTTATTAGTCCCTATACCTGACATGCCATATGAAGTCAAATGAAAATAATTAGGCAAACTTTAATATCTAGATCTAGTTAATTAAATAATGAATCTCATAAGAGAGAATAAGGATGCATGCCTTAGGTCATGCAATAAAATTTGCTACGATGATAACTGTTATTGGAAATGCGCTGAGAGTTGTTATGAGGGTGATTTAGAACTAAAATTGTTCAAATTGAATTGAAGGGTGGAATGTCACCGAAATATCCGAAAATTTGCTTAGTCCATCCTATGCCCATAGGCTCGAGAATGTTTGACTTTCTATTGGATAGGGATATAGCTGAAGGGAGGTACGGTTACAAAAGGCATTATGGTGAATATTGGGCCTCTGAATGCGAGTATGTAAAGAGATTCATTAAAGAAAACCCGAATTATGTATATGTGGGATCTTCTGATGACTTCATCAGGAAACCTAAAATTCCTTGGGGTTTTAAAAGGATTATTGTTTAATTAATCCATATAAAAATAATCTAATATTAAACAAAACGACAAAAAATAAATTTAACAATTAAGGAAAGACAAATACGCTTTGTAAGAACTATAAACATCCAGTTTGCTTACCAGTTCAAACGGGGAGTGCATACTGATCAATCCTGGTCCCATATCCACTACTTGGAAACCGTACTTTGCAAAAAATTTAGCTACTGTCCCACCTCCACCCTCATCAACTTTACCCAATAGTCCATATTGGTATATGACATGGTTGTTCTCAAGAATTCTCTTAATCTCGCTCAAATACTCAGCCTGAGCTTCACTTGCAGAATATTTCCCACCACTCCCCGTATACTTCATTATTAATACGCCATCCCCTGCCCTTCCAACATTGTTTAGGTCATGAACTTCCTTAAAAAGTGGATTCAATGCTGCTCCTACATCCGCGCTAATCACTTTGGAATTGTGCATAACTTCCAGAAGTTTTCCATATGTATATTGAGTACCTGTAGATTCAAAGATCTTAACCAAGGTGTATTCAATAAGATTTGATTGAGCTCCTACATTTCCATCGCTCCCAATCTCTTCTTTATCAAATAAAATCACTATTTGATTGCCCTTATCGCTAGAATCCAGAATGGCCTTCACCGTAAGGAATGCGCAGATCTTATCATCTTGGCCATATGCACCAATCATACTCTTATCAAAGCCCACTTCTTTTGCTTTCCCGGCTGGAACCACCTCCAGATCCGCGGTGTAAAAATCTTCTTCCTCAATCCCGTATTTCTCCTTGAGTAAGTTTAGAAGATACTTTTTGAATCTTCCTTCCTTCTCATTTTTCTCTGGTCTATGGGATACCAGTAATTCTAGCTTTTCTCCCTCAAACCCTTCTAACAGTTTCTTTTCACCCTGGACTTTCCGGGCCAGATGAGGTAGCAGGTCGGGTATGCTGAACACGGGATCATCTTCGCTTTCACCGATAGCGATTTCGACCTTTCGCCCTTGTTTGGTCATAACTACACCGTGGATTGCAAGTGGTCTCGAAACCCACTGATATTTCTTTATGCCTCCATAATAATGAGTTTTGAATAGCACAGTTCTAGAATCGGGGTCCTCATCTATAGGATTTGGTTTGATATCCAATCTTGGCGAGTCCATATGTGCAGCCAATATCTTATATGGCTCAAGCGGGTCTCCTGCCAGTTTGATCAATGCCATGGCTTTCCAATTTTTAATTATGTAATAATTGCCTTTTTTATTTGCATGGTCTCCTAACTCTTTATATCCCTTTGATTCCGCAATTTCCTTGAAGAATTTTACAGCTTCTCTTTCAGTTTTAACCGTAGATATAAATCTCATGTAATCTTTCGATATTTTTTCCACATCGGGCATTTCTTCCTCATTAATTCTGTCCCATCCCACTTGATCCTTTGACATAACCTTATGAGGATTTCTTTCTATATATCATTTGTTGAAATGACTTTCCCCAAGAGCATTATTAAATCTATTCAAATTAATTATCAATAAAACGAGTCCAATTCTAGATTGCTGGTTTCCTTAAGCATTAATGTAAGCGCAGCGATTACGATTGTAAAAACACCAAACACATAAAAAATCCACAGATTTTTTGGATTCAGTTCTGTACCCAATATTAAAACTCCCGTTAGTGCGCCAATTTTCCCCAACATGGATGCAAATCCGTATGAACTGGCCCTGAATTCCGTTTTCGCTAACTCAGCGGGGAACATTCCTATGGTAGTTGAGGGAAATCCGTTGAAAATTTCTACAGCGATCAATAGAATTATCAACCATATTAAATTATAATACCATGATGGCAATATGAAGAGTATAAGGCCAATTCCCATGAAGCCAATGAATTGAGTCTTCTTCCTCCCTAGCCTATCTACATTCATCATAAGTATAACGCTTGCGACCAGCAGGACTAGAAGAAATAGTGAAGCTAATAGAGCATTTTCCAAATCAGTCACGTTCTTGCCGTAAATCATTTTCATCAGGGTAGGGTTGAATAGGCTTACCCCAAAGATCACCATATCATAGAAAAACCATATAACTGCGGTAAGTATTGTAAACTTACCTGCCTGACCCTTGAACATGCTCTTTGCAATGTGAGAGATTCCCTTTTTTTCTCTCCTTTCTTCCCACATCTTTGATTCCGGCATCTTCATCCTTAGATATAAAACAAATATAGCTGGAAGTAAGCCAGCACCTATCATAATTCTCCACCCAAGATCAGGATTTATGGATTGAATTCCAAATACTATTATGGAAACAATCATGCTAGCTACTGCGCCAGCAACAAAAGCCACGTTGGAGAAAGATAGATACTTTCCCCTTATTTCCTTTGGGGCCATTTCAGCAATGTAGGAATTTGAAACCGGATAGTCAGCTCCCACAGAAACTCCCATGAGCAATCTGGCCATTAATATAATTATTAGGTTAGAGGATAATATTGAAATTAACCCAAAAAACAGGAAAAATGCAAGATTGTAAATGTATATCTTTCTTCTGCCGAATAGGTCAGAAATATAACCAATGGAAATTGTACCGATAATTGTCCCCAAAATTACAGAACCTAAAACCAGAGAAACCTGGAACTGTGATAATCTTAAGACAGGAGCCATATAAAGGACTGCCAGTGAAATAACACTTAACTGATAGCCGTCGAGGAACATTCCAGCAGTTGCCATTAAGAGAATACCTAAATCCTTTCTCATCCCGGATGATTTGAAATTTTTATCGTAAGATTCGTTCATAATGTTATCAATCTGATCGGCAGAATTTGACATTGATATGTGTAGATTTTATGAAATATAAAAATTTCCCAATTTATCTACTTTCCATTTCATTCTAATGGTGTATCAATATGTTAATTGAGGAAAATTTAAATAGATGTAAAATAATTTAATCAAGTATGAAATTTTTGATGTTTATTCTGCCCATTATTTTGCTTTTGAGCTTAGCAGTACCACTTTCTCATGGGGAAAACGCACAATATGTGATATTAATTCATGGCTACAATTTTGATGGAACTTCATCATGGCAGGACTGGATTAGCGGTGTCAACATATACAACCAGTTGGTATCCGCGGGTTACATTGTAGGTGTTGTTTCTTATTATGGTGAATTCTACATAAACTTCAGTAATGGGTACTCCTATTCAGACCCCTCCTTTGTAGGCACTATAAACACCCCAATAGAGAGCATTTCCTATGAGCTTGTGAATTCTCTAAACAATATATTTTCTGTGCAGTATCCTGCAGTTTCCTTCGTAGCATATAGCATGGGAGGCCTTGTTTTAAGCTATGCAATTGAAAATTATAACGTGAACTTTCAGATAAATTCCATTGTTTTTATCGCAACTCCCTTTGCAGGCTCTCCTATAGCAAACGTTGCCAATTATCTGGGACTAAATGTTGGATATCAAGCTTACGAAATGGAGACAGGCTCCCCATTCATAACTAATCTCCAAAATAACATTTACATGCTGCAGGGTGGTTACAGCATAACTGTAATAGCTGGAAATTATGATCCATGGTGGGGGAACCTGTTCTTTAGCGGAGATAATGATGGTGCCGTTTCCGTTGCTTCTGCAGAGTCTTGCCCCATGAATTATGTATACGTATTCCCTGATTTGCATAGTTCTTCTATGGATCAATTTACTTTAAGTGGAATAAGCTACTTTGAAGACCAGAATGTCGCTAATGCTGTAATAGGCTCTATCTAAAATCTATAATTTTTAATTTTTTTATAAATAATTCATTCCGCAACTGTAATAAACTATTTTCTATATACATCTGCATGGTAAAGCTAACTTGGTTTGGACATGCTGCATGGTTGGTGGAATTTTCCAATAAGAAGGTTCTGATTGATCCCTTCCTGAAAGAAAACCCAAAATCTCCCATAAAGCCTGAGGATATCTCCAAAGTTGATTATATCGTTGTAACCCATGCCCATGATGACCATTTAGGAGATGCATATGAAATTTCAAAGAGAACAGGGGCAAAGATAGTGGCCATATTCGAGAATATGTTAGAAGCTGCAAAAAATGGTGTCCCTGAAGAAAATCTAATTGGCATGAATATTGGATCCCAGGTTGACTTCAATGGTATAAAAATAGGTTTGACACAGGCGGTTCATAGTGCTAACTGCGCTGGTACTGTTATTACAGGCGATGGTAAAACAGTATACCATGCCGGAGACACTGGATTATTTGGCGATATGAAGATCATAGGAGAGCTATATAGGCCTGATGCAGCACTCTTACCTATAGGAGGATATTTTACCATGTCTCCAAAGGAGGCTGCTATTGCTGCCAGACTGTTGGGGGCAAAATACATTTTCCCAATGCATTATGGAACTTGGCCTTTGATAAATGGAGATCCAGAAGAATTGAAAAAAGCACTTGAGGGAACGCATCAGGTTGTGGTACTAAAGCCTGGAGAATCTTTCATTATATAACAATATTTAAGTTGGTTTGATTATATTAATTGACATTATTTTTTTATAGCTCGCTTAATTCAGCAACCATGATCTATAAAAAACTGGATATTGATACAGATCTATGGATTGGCGGAATTAAAAGTATTCTTACACCAGAATGCCTATTTCTTCATTCCCCTTTTATTACAAACTTCGAATTAATTGACGATGAAAACTTCCTGATTAACTATAAATTCACTAAATTCGGGTTCTCCAAGCAGTTCATGATCCCCTTCAAATATAAAATTACCGGAAATACCGCAACCTACAACTCTGGAGCAGAATCAGAGGTTGATTTTAATATGCAAATTAAGCTGAAAGAAAATGGAAACAGAACATCAATAGAGGTTGAAGCAAGCCTAAAGGCAGGTATACTGGCAGATCTACTTGGGTCAAAGATGTTTGAGGAGCAAATTAGTACACTTATCAGGTCATCAATTCACTACATTAAATTTGGCGAGGAGTACATAAGGGATGAAATAACGGGTAAATTCAACTATGAAGTTCCCTATTATATAGCTTATAAGCTTCAATCTGGTGATTTGAATAATTTAAGGAGAATTGTGGCAAGTGTACTATCCTGCAGAGCTGACAATGATTATCTTATGTCGGTTTTAAAGAAAATACCCAAGGAATATTCCCTTAGTATTTCAAGCAACCAAACTGCTTCACCGAGAAGACAAGTTATTCCTAAAGAGGCTTAAATCCCAAAAAAATTAATTTATAATAATCATTAAGATATGTGAGTATTAGGTATTTGGGGTTCGATGTTGGCGGAACCAAAATAACTGGGATATTGTCTGATTCAAAGGGAAAGATACTGAAAAGGAAACAGGTCAAAACTAGAAAATTTTTAGGCCCCGATTCACTTGTAGATCAGATATATGGCTTATCAGGTCAATTTGATGGATACGATGAAGTTTCTGTAATATTCCCTGCTCCAATTTCTTTGGACGGCAGAGTATTATCTGCTCCAAACCTTAGAGGATGGAGAAATGTCAATCTGAAAAGGAAATTAATGGAAAAGTTTGGAAGGGAGGTTTATCTTGATAATGATGCAACGGCTCAAGCCATTTCTGTAAAAATATTCGATAAAGGCAAAAGGTATTCAAACTTCGTCTATGTTGTAAACGGTACCGGAATTGGCGGCGGAATTTTCATTAACAACAAGATTTATAGAGGGGTTAATGGTTATGCTGGCGAATTAGGGCACATGGTTGTGCTTGCCAATGGGCCAGTATGTGGATGCGGAAGGAGGGGGTGTATCGAGGCCCTTGCGTCTGGATCTGCAATTACCAGAAGGGTACTTGAAAACATAAAAGAGGTAAGAAATTCAACATTCCTCTCTTCAATTCCCATGAATAGACTTACGACTGAGGATGTATTCTCGGGGAAGAAGTTGGGTGATCCATTTTCAACGCTCATCATAGATGAAGCAGTATACTATTTTTCACTGTTTCTCAGCAATCTGATTAACATTTTCGATCCCGAGGCTATTTTCCTCGGCGGGGGAGTTTTCAAAAATGGAGACGAATTCATAAACGACATAAAGCAGGCAAGTTTCCATGATATGGGCATTTACCAGAGGAAAGTGCCCATATATAAAATCAACGATAAGACGATCGACCTGGCTCCTGTTGCGCTGGCCATCTATGAGAAGGAGCAAAATAACTCCAGTTGAATTTGTATGTGAGAATATTTTCAATAATTATATTAAATTAAATGCCATAAGTAAGGCATGCCAAAGATTTCTAACATAGAAATAATAGAGTTGGGAGAGGAGGGTGAAAAATCAAGTCCCTGGAGCTCGACAATTTTAATTCTTAGGCTAACTGCGAGCGACGGGACAGTGGGTTATGGAGAGGCTCCAACAACTCTGATGACAAGACCTGTATTTGAACAGATGAGGGAAGTTGCAAGGATCTTCAAAGACAAGGATGTTGAGGATATCAACGGTAATTATTTTGAATTCTATAAGAATTCATTTTATTTGCCTGTTTCCATGGAGAGTACTTCCGCACTCAGTGCATTTGAAATTGCCTCCTGGGATATAGTGGGAAAAATACATGGAATGCCCATTTATGAGATTCTCGGAGGCAAGGTCAGGGATAAAGTTAGGGCATATGCCAATGGCTGGTACAACGATTGCGTTACACCCGAAGATTTTCTTTCTAAGGCAAAAAATGTTGAATCCATGGGGTTCACAGCAGTGAAATTTGATCCATTTGGAAGCGACTATCATCACTTATCTGAAGAGGGTTTAATCAATGCCAGAGAAATTGTATCTGCCATAAAAAATGAAACAAATCTTGATATTCTCATAGAATACCATGGAAGATTTAATGCCAATTCTGCCATAAAAGCGATAAATACTCTCCAGGAGTTTGATCCCATTTTCCATGAAGAACCTGTTCATCCTGATGAATTGGTTGGCTTAAGGAGAGTCAGGGATGCCACTGATGCGCCCATAGCTCTGGGTGAAAGGGTACTGAACAAGAAGGAATTCTTACCTTATTTCGTAGATAATCTTGTTGATATCATCCAGCCTGATGTGACAAACGTAGGGGGAATTAGAGAGGCTTACGGTTCAGCCTTATTGGCCGAAGCCTTCGGGGCAGAGGTGGCATATCATAACGCCTTTGGACCGATTCAAACCGCAGCAACTCTCCACCTTGACTTGGCAATATCCAACTTTAGAATACAAGAGAGCTTCGAAGCTTTCTGGCCTGATTGGAAGAAGAATCTCTTAAAGAAAGGTTATAAGTTGGATAGAGGATACTTCACATTGAACGGTTCCCCTGGACTGGGAATTGAAGTAAACGAGAAAATAATAGAGGAATTCAGAACGGATATTATGGAACCATTTAACCCTTCAGAACCCCCCTGGGTTGTAAAAGGTACTTTCAAAAGGTGATTAAATGAACTACGTGGATCTCACCTTTAAGATAGAAAAGGGAATGCCATATTTTAAAGGTGATCCAAAACCAGAAATCCTACAGTTCAAATCCATAGAGAAAGATGGTTATAATATCAAAGAGATTCACATTGGAACTCACACTGGTACCCATATAGATGCACCAGCGCACTTCATTAAGGGTGGGAAGACCATAGATTCATACGATCCATTATATTTCACTGGCTTTGGCACGGCACTGGAATACGAACCAGGAAAGCTTGATCTAAATGGAAAAAGATACGATTTTGTGTTCCTCTATACTGGATATAACAGGGATTGGGAAAATAAGGGTATTTTTGAAAATTTTACATACATTGACAAAGATGATGCTATAAAATTGAGGGATTCAAAGATTAAATTCGTGGGAATCGACAGCCCTTCGGCAGAAGCCAGTGGGCTCTACGATTTTCCAACACACCATACCCTCCTAGGGGCAGGCATTCCCATAATAGAGAATTTAAATTCCAGAGAACTTGAAAAATTGCTGGGAAAGGTATTCTTTGCCATGGCTATACCAATTCCCATCGGGGATGGCGATGGTGCACCAGCCAGGGTTATAGCAATGGAGGTATAATTATGAAAGCCATAGTTAAGAGAATTGGTCATAAAGGTGTTTTCTTGAAGGATATTGATTTCATGGAAAATTCAGGTATTACCGTTAAAACTCTATACACGGGCGTTTGCGGAACTGACAGAGAAATTGCAAATGATATGCTACCATTCATAAGGGCTGAAAACGGGGATGAGCTCATAATAGGCCACGAAGCCATTGGTACGGTTGAAGATCCAGGGGATTCATATCTATTCAAAAAAGGTGACCTTGTGGTGCCCATGGTAAGGAGGCCAGGAAAATGCCAATTGTGCCAGATCGGCCACCAGGATTACTGTATTGACGGTGACTTCGTTGAAGCTGGCATAAGAGGGAAGAACGGCTTTATGAGAGAAAGATTCAGAGAGAATGAAAAATTTCTGCTAAAGGTAGAAGATAAGAGTATAGAAGAGATAGGAGTACTTACAGAGCCCACCAAGAATGTCATGAAGATTATGGAAACCTTCAGATTCCTTTCCTCCAGGATCCCATGGTACTGTAAAGATTCAACTCTATCTTGCAAAAATCTTTACATTTTTGGTACAGGATCTGAAGCATTGCTTATATCCTTTGTTTTCAGTACATTAGGATTTAATATATTCCTGGTTAACAGGCATCCCATATCTGATAAAATTCAGAGTATTATTGATAGCGTTGGCGCAAATTTCCTCGACAGTTCAACCCAGATTTACGAAAATAAGCTTAGTGAGTACAGACCTGACGTTATAATAGATGCTGTAGGATCTTCAGAGATACTCAGGAAGTCAGTCGAAAAAATAAACAACAATGGTATAATTATTCTGTTCGGTACATCTGGGCAGCTAATGGAGAAGAATCAGGACATAACAGGATACATAGTTGATAAAAACCTGACCATTGCCGGTTCGGTTGATGGTTCCAAGGAAAACTACAGGGAGGCTATAGAGTTCATTACCAGCAATAAAAACCGCTTCCCTTTCAGGGATCTAATTACTGGTATAGGTTCCCCTGAGAGTATTGATAAGATTACTAAAAAGGATAGAGATGAGATAAAATACATAATCAAATGGTGAAATCCTGTTGAATAGGAGAGATTCCAAAATATTCAACTATTATTTCCTATATTCCTTCCTCCTATTGAATCCTATTTGGGTGCTTTATCTCTTAAAGTATGGTTTCTCAATTTATAAGATAACTATACTTGATGTAATCTATTATATGACCATAACAATTCTGAGCTTTCCTTCTGGAAGCATAGTGGATAAAATTGGCAGAGTTTATTCGCTCTCAATATCATCATTGTTGACAGGAATAGGTATTCTCCTATTCGGTTTGTTTCCAACTTTTTTAGGTGTTTCCATAAGCTATATTTTTTGGGGATTTGGAAATGCATTGAATTCCACTGCCATAGAGACCATATCCTATGAGCACGCAACCATGAGAGGAATCCGATACCTGAGGTTCTTTGGGATAGTAAATTTCATGGGGTCCCTATCAGTGGCAATAGCCTCCCTTTTGGGTGGAGCCATATCATCATTTGTTGATTTCAGGTTTGTTATTATTTTGACCTCAATCTTTGTATTCATATCTGGGTACATTGCACTGACCATAAAGGAGGTTCATATAAAGAAGAAGGAAGATTCAAAGGGAAACGTTTTAAGCTATATCTGGGATCGAAATATACTTTCCTCCATCATCATTAGGGTTGCGCTACTGTTGGATTTCAATATACTTATTCTGTTCAAACAACCATATTATGTAATGCTGGGACTTGATACAATTATTATTGGGGTACTCTTCTTCATAGACGTTCTTATAAGAGGATTATCTTTTCTCCTCACTCAAGACATCAGGATATTCAGGAAGAATAGCTTTGGGGCCATGCTGTTCTTAGGTTCCGGCATATTCTTCACCATCTATATCCCTGGAATTTATCCCGGAATGCTGGCAGTGGCGCTCTTGATAATTAACAGTGGGCTATTTGGATTTTATACAAATTTGCTCAGCAAGGATATGAACGATAACATTCCTTCCCATATTAGGGGGCAGGTGCTTTCCATAATTTATTTAATTACCAGCCTCCTTACTGCTATAGCTGAACCCGAGCTTGGCTATCTAGCAAGTTTGAAGGGAATAGTCTTCACTATGTTAATTTTCAGCTTTATTTTCTTTATTCTTCTCGTATCTGGAATACTTGTGAAGATAGCTAAGAAGAGAAAGTACGTATTCCCGTCTAAGTGGATATGAATATTCGATTTCCGATTGAATTAAACCTCGCTCTTTCAACTTTTTCATGGAATCCATAAATAACCTTCTGGAAGATTCTGGTCTATTCATTTGATAATGTACCATCGATGCCAGGAGAAGGATTATATTTTGAAGGATTTCTTTATGTTCCCCTTCTGAATTGAGCCACATTGCCTCTACTTCCTCATGGGCATACCAGTATTCTTCATTTCCAATGTATTTTTTGAAATTCTCTATGTTTCTATCTAAATCATAAGGTACCTCTTCAGGAGGATCCCAGTTTATTATGTCCAATCTTATGTAATTGCCCTTCAATTCCCCAATTATGCACAGATCCCCAGTTTTAAAATCCAATTCCCTGTAGGTTGAGGTGGTTCTGATTAAAGGACTTATTGCTCCCTTAGGTGGATCACACTGCTCCCTATATTTCACGATGATTCTCCATAGACTCATTCATTTTACTTATTCCAGTGCTGATTATAATCCTTCTCAATAGGGAAATTTTAAATCTAAAATATTTACTTATAAATATGTTGAAAATCACTTTATTAAGGCCAATAAATCCTTCGGGAAGTGCGTATCTAAAGAGGTTTGGCTTCCTTCCCGTACCACTGGGCTTGATTGATTTGGCCTCAATGGTGGCTGATAAAAATTGGGCAAAGGTAAATATCATCGATATGGAGGCTGATGATCTTGGGTTAGATGAAGTTGCAGAAAAAATCATTGATTATGGTACTGACATATTGGGTGTAACAATTCATGCAACCTCATCTCATAACGTCTCCCTGGATATAGTTAAAGAAGTGAAAGAACAGAAGCCTGTTTTGGCAGTTGCAGGTGGTCATCATGCAACTTTCCTTCCAAGAACCCTTATTAAGGATGGGTTTGATGTTGTAGTCCTTGGTGAAGGTGAAGGCGCTTTCAGGGAGCTTGTGGAAAACTATTACAACGGATACCCTTTCGATGATATCAACGGTATTGTTTATAGAAATGGAGAAAACATAGTTTACACTAGGAAAAGGAAACTCATCCATGATTTGGATTCGCTGCCCCTTCCAACATTTGAATTGATAGATAAATCGAAATATAGGTTTGACCTATTTGGATATGGGCAGTACGTAGGTGCAATGGAAACTTCCAGAGGATGTCCGTATGCATGTGATTTCTGCTCTGTTACACCCACCTGGGGAAACATATGGAGAAATAAATCCAATGAAAGAATACTGAAAGAACTTGAGATACTTCATAAATTGGGTTACAACTGGGTTTTCTTTGTAGATGATATATTTATTGTTCAGACTAACATCAAGCAGAGATCTGATCTTTTTGATAAAATAATCGAGAAAAACTATGACATGAAATTCATAGTTCAAATGAGGGCGGACATTACCTCGAGATATCCGGAATTAATTAATAAGGCATCCCAGGCTGGAGTAAAAATTGCATTCATTGGAGCTGAATCTGGGAGCCCTGAAGTTCTAAAGAAGATGCACAAGGGTATAATTCCCAATCAAACCATTCAGGCGATCAGGAATCTCAAAAAAGCAGATATGATCGTTTTAGTGGGAACAATGATGGGAGCACCCTATGAGAGGTTTAGAGACCTTTGGGCCACTTTCAGGATGTCTAGGAAACTAGCAAAAGAAGGGGCGGATGCCTTACAAGTATCCATCTATACACCTCTTCCGGGAACTAGGATCATGAGAGATGCACTGGAAAACAATCTAATTATCCAAGGAAATTGGGATGGATATGATATACTCACTCCTGTTATTAAGACAAGGGTTGGAACTGCCATTAGCCAGTTAATGCAGCTCTATACGTCTTACAGTTTCTACTTTTATAAATATATCTATGGGAAAATTCATAGATTCAATATTAGCAGAGAAAATGAATTGCTAATAAAAAATGCCACCCAGTTCATGATGAATGAATTGAATGAATATGTTAGAGAGGTTTTAAATTTACCCAGAATACTCCTAAAAACAAGACTATTGGAGTCAAGAGCAGCTAAAATACCAGAGGGAGTGGTAAAGGAACTTCTCGAATCCTTACAACAACCTGTATATGATACTGAGGGAAGGAAGAATCCATATTTTATGGTCAAGAGCAATATTTGATTTATTTAGCTCTCCCTCTTACCTTTACAAATCCCGGCATTACCTCATCTTGAAATTCGCTAAAACCGTACGCTGACAGGAAGCCCCTTGCGGCCTTGGAAGTAGCTATGGCGGAATATTTGGAGTACCCGCTTCCTACAAGTATTACTGTTACCTCCTGATCATCACCCTGAATTTCAACGGTCTTAATTGGTATTATATTTTTAAATTGATTGCTTAACCTCTTCAAATCTTCAATATCTTTAGCAATGGTTTTTATCAATTCCCCAAATTTCTTCCCAGTTTCATACCACATTTCTTCAGTCTCTCTGGATGATGCTTCCATGCATTTGCCAATACTATAATCCAATAGAATGCTTGGTACCGGTATGGCATCAAGCCCTTGTATGAGTGATGCAAGAGTCAACAAATTCTCCATGTCCTTTAAGTTCTTTCCTGTCTCCAGTATTTTTTCATAAATTGCGACGGATTCACCGATTATGGAACTAACAGTCTTTCCCTGCTCCTTTGCTAATCTCTGAATTTTTTCTATCTGTTCATTGTTGAGTGAAATGTTTAATCTTCCCACGTGATAACAATGGACTTCCCATAATTATCTTTTATGCGACTTTGCGCAAATTTACACAAATATACTCATGATATTATATTATCTAGTAATTAATATATCCCCGGTGATCTATAATGACCGTATTTAGTGATCCATTAGCTGCCAATTTGGCGGTGCTTGGAATTATATTCTTCGGTATTGGGAGTTATGCTATCTACAAATATTTCATGAATAAAAATGAAGGTAGCTTTGACCAGGGTTTCTCATATTTCTTGATTGGGACTGGTTTGTATTCACTTGTCTATGGTCTGTTTTACAGTTTGTTGTGGCCTGAGCCTGAAGGAGGAGCTTATAGCATATTATTTGGAGATCCATTAGTCATGTTAGGAATTGTTGAACTCTTCACCGCGTACATCCTCCTAAAGAATTCGAACCTCTACTTCACTGGACTATTTGGATTCTTCGCGGGGATCTACGCAATAGTTTCTGGATATGATGGATTTCTAGATGGCATGACTAAGTCTCCAACAGCTATGTTATTGCTTTATTTGGGTGCAGGCTTCACCGGCATACTAGTTTTCCCACTGGTTTTGACTAAAAATAGATACCTTGGCCTCTTAACAGGAGTTATTGCCTTCTTAACTGCCATAATGGCGCTTATAATAGGTATTCCTGCTTTAGGTGAGCATCTTATAGGATTCGCTCACGCCCCTTAATCCTGCAAGTGATAATTTTTTTGAATTTTCATTTATATTCTGTAGATTATATCATATTTTATATTGAATATCCTAAAAAATCAAATATAATTCAATGAGGAAAATGAAAATTGATAGAAGTATTGATTCCCCTATGCCTATGAATTTTATTTTCTTAGCCCATAAAGTGAGTGGAATCCTTATCAGAGTTAATATCAATCCTAGTGCCTTAGAATTCAGGAATATTAAGAGCGGTGGATAAATGTTGTAAAGTAAATATATTGGGTTCTTCTTCAAAAAGTATCTAACAGAAAATTCAGAGCCAATGAGGAATGATGACGTTATTATCGTCAACATCTCAACACTAATATTTTTGGGGTAAGCCAAAATTGAAAAAATAACGCCATAACCAACCAGGCCCATTATTACTGTGATAAAATTTAACCTCCTTGCAGACAAATAAATTCTTGTGGAATAGGTAATAGCAAAAATAGCATATGGTATTATGAGCAACCAGTCAACTATTAATGAATAAAATGCTATAATAGCAATAAAAAGAATTAACAAATAATCTCTTCTATCCCTTCCTATAATTTTTATGGGGACATCATATAGAAATAGGCCGAGAATTATTGGAATCCAAGCAATGATGGCTATAATTAATTTATGTGAAAGGAAACCGTTAATTATTGTGGCTGTGAAAAGTATTGTACTGGATATCACATTTCCATGCTCAACTGGCTTTCTAATTGTAAACACCCTTTTAATTATTCAATAATTCATGGACTTTCTGCTCTATTTCCTTTGATATCTCCCTGGACTTAGCCGTCGAAGCCTCGATGGCTCTCATTATAGCAGTCCTTATTCTCATATTTTCCAATTCGAATATTCCCTCTATGGTGACACCACCTGGTGTAATAACTTTCTCTTTCAGTTCAGAGGGATGATCCCTGCTCTGTGCAAGAAGCTTTGCTGAACCTAATACGGTCTGATAGGATGCCTTAAGGCTAAGTTCCCTTGGCAATCCCACCTTTAAGCCTCCATACATCATGGATTCAATTATTGTTAATATGTAAGCAGGCCCACTTCCACTGAGGGCTGTGAGGGCATCCATATATTTCTCCTCTACTTTTTCAGATTCACCAAAGGAACCTAATATTTGCCTAACAATCTGGATCTTCTGCTCGTTCTCCTCATACACACAATAAGGAGTAAATCCGGCACCAACACTTGCCGCAATATTTGTCATGGCCCTTACCACGTAAGATTTTGGTGCTATAGTCTTAAGCTGTTTCAAACTAACCGCGGCTGCCATGGAAATTATTATTTTCCCTTGGGTATAATTAGCTAATTTCTTTAGCTCACTTACGGTATCCAAGGGTTTCAAAGTCAATATTACCACCTGAGAATTTTCAACCGCTCTTTTATTATCGCTTGTTATTTCAACTCCGTTCTCTTTTAAAAATTCTATTTTGGAAGTATTCCTCCTTGTAACAATAACATCATAACCGTTATTCTTAAGAGGGATAGCGATGGATGTCCCTATAGTCCCCCCACCAATTATACTCACTTTCATTTGTCTCTGTAATCTCATATATCATATTAATTTTAAATTCAAGAATTTCTACATCTCTTACTAAAGTTGTATTGGGAAAATTAATATAATCAAAAAAATATTCAAATTCATGGCAGTTGGAGAAAAATTCAATTTAAATTTAAAGAATTTATTTATAAATACTCCAAAGAACTTTTCCAAGACTGAAATAAAATACAGGAATCTTCGAAAATACACATACAAAGAATTTTTCGAACGTGTTCAGGGACTTGCTCATGGACTCGAATCCATTGGAGTAAAGCAGGGAGATGTGGTTGCTGTTATCGATTGGGACACTGACAGGTATTTGGAATCGTATTTTGCAGTTCCCATGATGGGCGCTGTTCTGCATACTGTCAACATAAGGTATCCACCAGAGATAATATATTATACAATGAATCACGCTGAAGACAAATATGTTATTTTGAGGGATGAGTTTCTGCCCATAATTGAAAAGAATGCGCAGCTTTTTGATTTCATTAAAGGGTGGATAGTTTATTCAGATGAAGGCAGAGAGATCAATTCCAAATTGAAACCTCTTTACTATTACGATGATATAGTGAAGAAAAACCATTATGAATTTCCAGATTTAGATGAGGATACAACCGCCACTATATTTTATACGTCTGGAACAACCGGTTTCCCAAAAGGAGTAACCTTTACGCATAGAAAACTTGTAATGCACACATTGGCCCTTTCCAATGCGGTTCAGTACCCTCCACTGAATCTTACCAGAGAGCATAATTTCATGATAATGGTTCCAATGTTTCATGTGCACTCGTGGGGAATTCCTTACAGTGCAATACTAAATGGTAACAGATACATTCTGCCAGGAAGGTACGAAGTTGGTACAATACTGGAACTCATAAAGAATGAAAATGTTAAGTTTTCAGCTATGGTCCCCTCGATACTCTATATGATTCTTTCAGCCCCCAATATTGAAAACTATCGGGAATACCTCAGCGGATGGAAGGTTGTTATCGGGGGAGCTGCACTACCTAGGGGATTGGCAATGAAGGCACGCTCCCTTGGCATTACCACCATTGGAGCATACGGCCTCTCTGAAACTGCACCGCTCCTTACAATAGCCATTTACAATGATGAAGTGCAGAATGCTGATCCAGAAACGAAATTCAATTTCTCCATAACAACTGGGATACCTGTACCAATGGTAAATCTGAGAGTTGTTGACCAGAATATGAATGACGTACCGGCCGATGGGAAGAGTGTAGGCGAGATTATAGTAAGAGCTCCTTGGCTAACATCAGGTTACTACAAGGACCCTAATAAGACAGAAGAGCTATGGAAAGGAGGGTGGATGCATACAGGAGACCTGGCTGTAATCAATCCAAATGGATACATATCCATAGTTGACAGGGAGAAGGATGCAGTAAAGAGCGGCGGAGAATTTATACCATCACTTGTGCTTGAAAATGCCATAAGTGAATTAAAGGGGGTAGGTGAGGTTGCTGTGGTAGGAAAACCAGACGAAAAATGGGGTGAGAGACCTGTTGCATTCATAGTAAAGACCGCAGACATTAGCGAAAGGGATGTCATTGAGCATCTTAACAAATATGTAGAAGTAGGGAGAATACAGAAATGGTGGATTCCCGATCAGGTTATTTTTGTTGAAAACATTCCAAAAACCAGCACAGGCAAATCTGATAAGAAGCAACTTAAAAGTTCTCTTGCTAAATAGCATTATTGATTTATAAAATTTTAATTTCCTTTGATGAATAATCATAAATAAATGAAAATTTTAACATTTGATGGAAAATACCAAAAATAACCGTGAAGGTAACTTCAGGCAAATTATACTGGAAGCTAATTTTCCAACCCCATTGCCATCCAAATTTGTAAGGGAATATTATGGTAATGACTTAAGTAAAAGTTTTCCATCCTCATTCTTTAGGGATGGAAGAGAATGGTTCCTTCATATAGAAAAATTTAGGGACTTATCAACACAAGAAATAGAAAAAATAATAGAAATAATGGTAAATGAGTATAACAATTATTTCACCAACATAGACGCTCATGAATTCATAAAGATCGATGGAAAATTTATCAGAAGGGGACTGTCTAAAATGGCTAATTCATTTTTCAATAGTATAGCTTCGACGCCAGGCACTATAATACTTCCAATGGCTTTAATTGGTTTCGATAATATGGTTTTCTCAATTATATACCATGAAAGTGCTGTTAACAAAGTAACGGAAAATTTAACCAACTTAATGGAAAATTCACCATATCATATTGATATTGATATAAAACGTGTAAATATGTATAATTTTGATGCCCTGACTCGATTCCTAGAAAGGAGCGGAAATCCATTGAGTGATTTCAGAATGGTAAAGACTCAGTGGAAAATTGATAATGAATTATTTAAAGCCGAAAATGATGGAATTTTCCAAAATTCAGCTATATTGTATCCTAAATTCTTGGATTATAATAACAATGATTCAGAGATGGATCTAGTATTAGAGCTTGATAATGATGAAATCCTAGGAAAACCAGAAACTATAAATTGGCTAGATAGAGATAATAAGATTGCAGAAGTCAAAATCTCAAGCTATTGGGCCTCCGATATTATAAAGCACATTCTATTCCCACTAGGATCTGGATTTATTTATAAGGGCATATCCAAAGGTAGCATATTAGACAATTATTTTATCATGGAGTCGAAAAATCTTAATATTTTCCTTAGAGGATTGAAGGAACACTGGAATGATCAAAAGAGGATTTTTCACAAAAATATAATTGATTATATAATGAACTATGATGATTTCATCAGATTGTAAACTTAATAATTTCTTTGGAACGTGTCGATAGAATTATTATCGCCCATATTGATTTGAACGTATGGAGAATAGAACTCCTCTATCTAGATGCGGGGGGAGGGATTTGAACCCTCGAACCCCTGCGGGACCAGACCCTGAATCTGGTGCCTTTGGCCAAGCTCGACAACCCCCGCTAACTGTTGATAATCTGGAGAATTTAACACTTTCCTCCATTTGAATCTAGTGTATCTTATTATCTGACGATCCATCCAAAATATTCAAATATTCCTTAAAATTTTGTTTTGAAATTATAAATTTATAAAGCCTGGTTAAACTGATACATTGAAAAGAAATATGTTAAAATGCCTTCCGGATTTGAAATGGTGCCAGGATTAAAGAAGTCAGTTTTGCATTCAATTGTAGCTTTGATCATAGTGATTATTGTGATAGTTTCAGCCGTTGTGGTTCCACCCTACTTTACAGATCATTAATTTTGATTTATCTCATTGAGCATAGCATAGGAATTTGTCAATAAATGTCTGAAGGAGTCTAAAGTTATGGTTATGAATATAAAATAATAATTTGAGTAAGAACTATCGCTCGCAATATCCAGTAGTTATAGTCCAACTGGTTGATTTCAAAGGTATCAATGAGTTCATGTATCATATCCTCCCCCTTTTCCTGTGACCCTAGTAGAAATTGTCGAATGTATTTATTATATCGAAAATACCTTGTGAAATATTGGATTCTGCAATATAATAAGAGAGATGCAAAAAAATGAACTAATATTAGAATCCTTAACTCACTATAGCTGTGTTTTTATGATGCTTATAGTTTTTAAACATGTAATAGGCAAATGGTGTTACCATGATTATGATAATTGCAATATCTACTATCATTAATATTAACTCATATTGCTGATGTGCCTTGAAATATTCATACGCTATATTTTCAGGCATTATCCTGTTCGTTATTGGTGGAAGATTACTGGTGAGGTATTTCCATAATTGTGGACCTATCAAATAGTAAGTTAATGCGTTATATGCGATGATCACGAATATTGCGTATAGTAATGAGGAAATAATTATTTTTGAAATATTTCTCATGT